>Ga0114918_10000424_pt1 | contig 36303 bp, 34 predicted proteins | sample LantaG_FD_87015 | JGI IMG/M metagenome (GOLD analysis project Ga0114918, IMG submission 87015) | Deep subsurface microbial communities from Baltic Sea to uncover new lineages of life (NeLLi) - Landsort_02402 metaG | ecosystem: Environmental > Aquatic > Marine > Oceanic > Sediment | place...
CCGATTTTCGCCAAGGAAATTAGTAGGCAGTGAAGATTCTTTGCCTATTTGTGAAAAATTGACAAGAAAACTCAGGATGATTTTAACAAATTCGCTGTGGTAAATAAGGGCAACTGCACCCAATTGAAAAAGCCGGCGAGGTGGCGGTATTTTGCGGGTCCGATAGACTATGCGCACGAGAAAGGACAGCCGAAAGATAGAGCTTGGGGATTTCCAAACCCCAATCGCGCTATCAGAAAGAATTTGTGACCTCCTGTTTGCACAGGGAACAAGGCCTGCTTCCATTCTCGAACCAACCTGCGGGAAGGGAAACTTTCTGCTATCAGCACTAGATCGTTTTGTATCCGCGACCAAAGCGATTGGTGTTGACATTAACCCTACATACATTGAGCAGGTCGAAAACAGACTGGCAAGACGAACAGATTCCAACCAAGCGACAGTCCTTCAAGGTGACTTCTTCCTTGTGGATTGGGAGAGGATATTAGACGAACTACCAGAACCTATCCTTGTCATTGGCAATCCGCCATGGGTGACTAATTCAGAACTGGCAAGCCTGGACAGCCAAAATCTCCCTGAAAAAGCAAGCTTTCGGAATCTTTCTGGACTCGACGCCATAACAGGAAAAAGCAACTTTGACATATCAGAATGGATGCTACTCCGCATTTTAGAGTGGATTGACGGCCGTGACGCAACGGTAGCCATGCTTTGCAAAACTACCGTTGCTCGCAAAGTGCTTGCTCACGCATGGCAGCAAGATATTCGCCTGGGACACTCTCATATCTATCTCATTGATGCGCGAAAGGCTTTTGGCGCTTCTGTGGCTGCTTGCCTACTGGTTTGCGATACCACAAACAAAGAGCGAGACCAAATCTGCACTGTTTACAGCGATATTTCGGATGATGCATACGAAACAACCTTTGGCTTCAGGGACGGTTGCTTAATTGCAAGAATTGAGTACTACGAGCGGTGGAGGCATCTTGTAGGTGAAGATCGTTACCGCTGGCGGTCAGGTATAAAACATGACTGTTCCAAAGTTATGGAACTCAAGAAAGAGGAGCACGGCTACAGGAACAAATTGGGCGAACTATACGACTTGGAAGACACGTATATTTATCCGATGTTCAAGAGTTCTGACATTGCATGAGCAACCCTCCCCCAACCATCAAGGTGGATGTTGGTCACGCAGAGAACTGTTGGGGAAAGTACCGCTCCCATCAGATATAAGGCCCCCAAAACCTGGGCTTATCTCAATGACCACGGCGAACTTTTCGCCAAAAGAAAAAGCTCAATTTACAAAAACCGCCCTCGCTTCTCCATTTTTGGTGTAGGGGAATACTCTTTTGCGCCCTGGAAAGTTGCTATATCTGGTCTGTACAAACAATTGCGCTTTGTCATAGTTGGCCCACACGCTGGGAAACCTGTCGTATTTGACGACACCTGCTATTTCATTCCCTGCCAGAGCGAAAAGGAATCTCAATACTTGGCCGGGCTGCTGAACTCGGAAGCAGCCAGACAGTTTTTCCAATCATTCATATTCTGGGACGCGAAAAGGCCCATCACAATTGACATTCTTCGGCGACTGGACCTGGTTGCACTTGCCAAAGAATTAGGCGTCGAAGATACAGCGAGAAACCTCCTATCCACTAAAGCAGATACTAACCCATTCCCCAGGCAATTGGCTTTGTTCACGTAGGGAAAGGCGTTCACTTATACCTCCAACTCTCTCCACCGCAGCAAGCGCGATGCCACCCTCATCACAACCATGGGCGTGGCTGTGCACAGCCCCCGGCCCAGCGAAATGTGACTTTTGTCGTAGACAAACACCCCTCTTTGTGCTATACTCATAGCAGTCAGGTGACGCAAGAGCCTGAACAATCATCTCAGGAGGAGGAAAAAATGACCAAGTGGGAATGTATGGTGTGCGGGTACGTTTACGACCCGGAGGTGGGCGACCCCGATAGCGGGATTGCCCCTGGCACGCCTTTCGAGGCACTTCCCGACGACTGGGTCTGCCCCGACTGCGGTGCTGGCAAAGATATGTTCGAGAAAGTAGAGTGAGGTGCAATGATGAAACCGAGAAAGATCAAGGATGGCCTCTACTGGGTGGGGGCCGTTGATTGGGATCGCCGGCTGTTCGACGATCTCATCCCGCTCCCCGACGGTACCAGTTACAACGCTTACCTGGTCCAGGGAAGTGAGAAAACGGCGCTGATAGACACAGTTGACCCCACCACGTCACACGTTTTGCTCGACCACCTGAACCAACTGAACGTCAAGCATATTGACTACGTCATCGCCAACCACGCCGAGCAGGACCATTCGGGCACGCTGCCGCAGGTGCTCGAGAGATACCCCGAGGCGCAAGTCGTCTGCACGCCCAAGTGCAAGGGGATGCTGGTAGACATGCTGTTGGCGCCGGAAGACCGCGTTCTTGCCGTGGACGATGGCGCGACGCTGTCACTGGGCGACAGGACGCTCGAGTTCATCCACGCGCCGTGGGTGCACTGGCCCGAGACGATGCTGACCTATCTGCGGGAGGACAAGATCCTCTTCCCCTGCGACTTTTTCGGCTCGCACCTGGCCACCACCGACCTGTACGTCAGCGACGAAGGGCGGGTCTACGAGGCGGCCAAGCGGTACTATGCCGAGATTATGATGCCGTTCCGCAAGATCATCGAGAAAAACCTGGAAAAAGTGCAGCGGTACGACATCTCTCTCATCGCCCCCAGCCACGGGCCGATGTACGACCGGCCCGAGTTCATCCTGGAGGCGTATCGCGATTGGGTTTTCGGCGACCCGAAGAACATCGTCGTGTTGCCCTACATCTCGATGCACGGCAGCACCCGCGTGATGGTGAATTACCTGGTGGACGCGCTGGTCGAGAAGGGGGTGGCTGTGGAACAGTTCAACCTAGCCGTCACCGACATCGGGAAACTGGCCATGGCATTGGTGGACGCTGCCACCATCGTGATCGGGTCGCCCACCGTCCTGACCGGCGCACACCCGAACGTCGTCTACGCGGCCTACCTGGCGAACGCGCTACGTCCCAAGGTCAAGTTCATCTCCATCATCGGCTCCTATGGCTGGGGCGGCAAGATGGTCAAGCAACTGGCAGGTATGATCCCCAACCTGAAGGCCGAGATACTGGATCCGGTCGTCGTCAAGGGCTACCCCAGGGACGTGGATTTCGCGGCTCTGGACAAACTGGCGGCCACGATTGCGGAGAAGCACAGGACTTTGGGGGCAAGTCAATGACAGAGAAGCATCGCCCCGCACTGGCGCCGGTGTGCTTCCGTAAACTCAAAGAGGTTGACCCAGAACTGGGCAAGGTCACAGGGGAGTTCTGGGCGACCGTTTGGGGGACGAAGCGTGCCTTGCCACCCAGGTACAAGTACCTGATCGCGCTGGGGATGGCGTTGGCGGCGGGCCGCGACCGGCAGGCGGCGCGTGAACTGATCAAAGCCTACGGTGCGGGCGCAACGCTGGACGAGTTACGTGAGACGTTCATGCTCATCCCCTGGAATTTCGGCGTCTCCTACTTTTGCTCAGAGGTCAGCACCGGCACACCGATGCGCGCCTTTGAGATAATCGTCAAGGCAGAGAAAGCAGATCTGGCGCGGGAAGAAGTCGTCGAGCAGTTAAAGACGCAGTTGAAAACGCAGATCGGTTTTGAAGACGAATGACGAAAGGAAAACAATGAAACGGTACGTCATCGCAGGCAACGGCGTCGCAGGCATAACGGCGGCGCAAGCAATCGTGCGGGCCGACCCCACCGCCGAGGTGCACCTCTTCGGCGCAGAGACCTACCCCTACTACCGCCGCCCTCGCCTGTGGGAGTTCATCGCCGGTGAGATCGAACAAGAGGCGCTCTACTTCCGACCGCCGGAGTGGTACACCGAGCGTGGCATCCATCTGCACCTGGGGGTTCGCGCCACTTCGCTCGACCCTACTGCCCATCGCCTCACCCTTCGACCGGGCTCAGGGCAGGCGCTGGACAATGGTTCACACGCAGAATACGACCGCCTTCTGCTCGCCACGGGCAGTCGCCCCTTTGTGCCCCCTTTCGAGGGCGTTGACAAAGCGGGCGTCTTTACCCTGCGCACGCTGGATGACGCGCTGGCGATAAAGGCTTACGCGCGTGGCGTCCGCAGTGCGGCGGTCATCGGCGGCGGCCTGCTGGGGCTGGAGACGGCGCGGGCGCTGCGCACCGCCGGCCTGGAGGTGACAGTCGTCGAGTTCGCTCCCTACCTGCTGCCACGCCAGTTGGACGCGGAGGGGGCACAGGTTCTTCAATCGCTGCTGGAGGCGCAGGGGCTGCACATCCTGACCGGCGCGGCCACCGAGACCATCCTGGGCGATGGCCACGCGACGGGCGTGCGGCTGAAGGACGGCCGCGTGGTGGACGGCGAACTGGTGCTCATCTCCACCGGCATCCGTTCGCGGGTCGAACTGGCGCGGGAGGCCGGGTTGGAAGTGAACCGGGGCGTGGTCGTGGACGAGCAACTGCGCACCAGCGGGGCCGACGTCTACGCGGCCGGGGATGTGGCCGAGTTCGAGGGGCGGGTCTACGGCATCATCCCCGCCGCCACGGAGCAGGCCCAGATCGCGGCAGCGAACATGGTCGCCGATCCTTCGACAGGCTCAGGACAAGGTGACAGCGCCACCTACGGCGGCACCATACCTGCCAACACGCTCAAGATCGTCGGCGTGGACCTGACCTGCCTGGGCGAGGCAACGGCCACAGGCGACGAGTTCGTCATCCTACGCCAGGTGGACGCGGCGAGCGGCGTGTACCGGCGGCTGACGCTGCGCGACGGCAAAATCGTGGGCGCCATCCTGCTGGGCGACACGCAGAGCGTCCGGCCGGTGCAGCAGTTGATCGCCAGCGGGCGCGACGTGTCGGCCTATGGCGAGCGGCTGCTGGACGAGGATTTCGATCTGAGGGCGTTGGCGCAGGGACAAATGGAGTAAGAAATTGGAGGTAAACCAATGCACAAAATGACACAAGCGAATCTGGAAGCGGCTTTCGCCGGTGAAAGCCAGGCACACATGAAGTACCTGATCTTCGCCGACAAAGCGGAGCGGGAGGGGTTCCCCAATGTGGCGCGGCTCTTCAAGGCTGTCGCCTACGCCGAGCAGGTGCATGCCACCAACCACTTCAAGGCACTGGGAAATCTGGGCCAGACAACGGCCAACCTGGGAGCCGCTATCGGCGGCGAGACATACGAGGTCGAGGAGATGTACCCCGCCTTCCTGGCGGTGGCCGAATCGCAGGAGGAAAAGGCTGCTATCCGTTCCAACACCTGGGCGCTGGAGACGGAGAAGGTCCACGCCGAGATGTACGGCGCGGCCAAGGCCGTCGTGGAAGCCGGAAGCGACGCCGAGGTGGGACAGATTTACGTCTGCCCCGTCTGTGGCTGGACCGGAGAGGGCGAACCGCCGGATAGATGTCCACTGTGCGGGGCGAAGAAAGAGAAGTTCGTCACTTTTTGAGAGGAGGCACACCTATGCCAAAAGTGCTTATTCTTTACGATACCCGCACGGGTAACACCGGCCGTATGGCCCGCGCCGTGGCCGACGGGGCCAAGCCGGTGCAGGGAGTGGAGGTCGTCCTCAAGCGGGTCGCGGAAGGCGGCGGTGAACTGGCCGGCGCCGATGCTGTCGTCCTGGGCTCTCCGACCCACCACACCCAGCCCAGCCGGGCTATGAAGAGGCTCCTGCCCGGTTTGAGCAACGTCCCGCTGAAAGGCAAGGTGGGGGCCACTTTCGGCTCCTACGGCTGGAGCGGGGAGGCGCCAGGGATCATAGCGCGGGCCTTGAAGGACCAGGGCGTGCGCGTGATAGGGGAGGCGGTGCGGGCGAGGAGGACGCCGAACGCGAACGACCTGACCAAGTGCAGGGACCTTGGCCACACTGTGGCGGAGAGCGTCGCTACAGTGGGGAGGCAAACGGAGTAGCGCGAATGGCCACGCTGGCTATTGAATCACATCAACTATGTATGGAGGAGGTGCGAGATGCAGGTAGGAAAGGAAGTGCCGGGCTTTACGGCCAAGGCGTATCACAAAGGCGAGATAAAGGAGATCACCCTCTCCGACTACAGAGGACAATGGGTGGTGCTGTGCTTCTACCCGGGCGACTTTACCTTCGTTTGACCGACCGAATTGACGGCAGTTGCCACCAGGTACGATGAGATCAAGGCCCTGGGCGTAGAGGTGCTCTCGGTCAGTGTGGACAGCGTCTTCGTCCACAAGATATGGCAGGAGCAAGAACTGTCCAGGATGGTAGAGGGTGGCGTCCCCTATCCCATGCTTTCCGACCAGGGAGGCGAGATCGGCACGCTGTACGATGTGTACAATGGCTCGGTGAACGTTCGCGGCCGCTTCTTGATTGACCCGGACGGGGTGATCCAGGCGATGGAGGTGCTGACCCCGCCGGTGGAGCGCAACGTGAGCGAACTCATCCGCCAGCTCAAGGCCTACCAGCACGTGCGCGAGACGAGTGAGGTTATGCCCTTCGGCTGGCAGCCGGGCAAGCCGACGCTCAAGCCTGGCATGGGACTGGCCGGCAAGGTGTGGGAGGTCTGGAAACCGGAGAACGCTTTCTAGTCTGGCACAGAGCCAGCGTGGCCGTTCCCTATTGCTCGCGGCGGACGTGCCGTCCGCCAGAAGCCCCGAAGGAGGCGAATATGGAACTGAAAGGCAAACGCATCGCTATTCTGGCCGAGGATACGTATCAGGAGCTGGAGCTGTGGTATCCGCTTTTGCGTATGCGCGAGGCTGGCGCCGAGGTCCAGGTGATCGGCACGGGCAGCGCTGAGACCTATGGCAGCAAGCACGGCTATCCCGTGACAGTGAACGGGGCAGCCGACGAGGTGCGTGCTGAGGACTTTGACGCGGTGGTTATCCCCGGCGGGTATGCCCCTGATCGCATGCGGCGCTATCCGGCCCTCCTGGACTTTGTGCGGGAGATGGACGCTCAGGGCAAGGTAGTGGCCGCCATCTGTCATGCCGGATGGGTGCTGGTGTCGGCTGGCATCCTCAAGGACCGCCGGGCGACCTGCTTCTTCGCCATCAAGGATGACCTGGTTAACGCCGGGGCCACCTACGTTGACGCAGAGGTGGTGCAGGACGGCAATCTCATCACGTCGCGAACGCCCGATGATCTGCCCGCTTTCTGCCGCACGATCATCGCGGCGCTGAAGTGAAGCAAATTCAACAGTCAGTAAAGGAGGTCAAATCAAATGGGTACAAAAGGAAGAGCGATCGTAGGCATAGACGTAGACAGTCTCATCGAGGTGCTCAACAAGGCGCTGGCAGACGAGTGGTTGGCGTACTACCAGTACTGGGTAGGGGCCAAGGTAGCCAAGGGGCCTATGAGAGGGGCAGTGACGGCCGAACTCGTCCAGCACGCCACCGAAGAACTCGGCCACGCGGAGTTGCTGGCGAACAGGATACTCCAACTGGGCGGCACGCCGCTGCTCAAGCCCGCAGACTGGTACGAGATGACCAATTGCGGGTACGAGGCGCCTGACGACCCTTACGTGGAGGTGTTGCTGGAGCAGAACATCAAGGGCGAACAATGCGCCATCGAGGCCTACCAGGAGCTGGTGGAACTAACAAAGGACACCGACCCGGTGACGTATGAGATCGCCCTCTCAATCCTGGCAGACGAGATCGAGCACGAGGAGGACCTGCAGGCCCTCGCTGAGGACATCCAACTGATGAAAGAGAGGAGATAACGAATGAGATTCGGAGACAGGATCCAGACAGCGGACTGGAAGAAAGAGAAGCACGTGCCGGTCATCGAGTGTCCGGACAAGGTGAAGGCGGACGAAGTCTTTGAGGTGAAAGTCGGCCTGGGGAAGGAGATCGCCCACCCCAACACCACCGAACACCACATCAGTTGGATCACTCTCTACTTCCACCCGGAGGGAGAGAAATTCACCCACCAGGTGGGCCACTTCGAGTTCTCCGCCCACGGCGAGTCCACCACCGGGCCGAACGAGGGCCCCGTCCACACACATCACACGGTGACCACGTCGCTGAAGATCAATAAGCCCGGCACGCTGCACGCCCTGGCCCTCTGCAACATCCACGGGCTGTGGGAGAGCAGCAAGGAGATTGGGCTGATTTAACCTGTAGGACGCAGATGAACGCTGATAGGCGCTGATTCTTGGTCTTATCCGCGCGAATCTGCGTCCGATTTCACCAGATAGTCCAGGAGATAAATCTGTTCCAGGCATGTCTGCCAATAACTCTGTCTATCGACCTGGCCCTCCGGCCGATTCGGTTGTGAGAACCTGATGCCCAATCGCCTGGCAAACGAGACCAGCCCTTACCTCCTCCAGCACGCCGATAATCCGGTGGATTGGTTCCCCTGGGGCAAGGAAGCGCTGCAGAAAGCGCAGGCTGAGGATAAGCCGATCTTCCTCAGCATCGGCTTGCACGCCGGGGGAGACGCAAGACAAAACCCTGCGCTCTCCGGTCTTGTGTTTCAGCTGTTGGCTTATCGGCCGGGAGACTCTAGGCCGTCTCTTCTGTCCTGGCCTCGTCGGTAGCCAGCGAGATCTGTTCGTATCCTGCGCAACCAAGGCTACTCCCAACAACTGCTGAAGAGTCTCAACTCGCCTGTTAGGACGTTCTTCCTTCCCCAGGTCATCCTCAATCTGGGTAATGATAGTAGAGATGTCCTCACAAAGACGCCATTTAGAGGGCGGATCCACCGCTCCCGCTGACTTGGCAAATCCAGCAGGATTCCGTGCGAAATGGCTTGGATTTTGCAATCCAAGCCGAGCAGAATGTGAAGTCTGATTGATCTGTCGAATGGTAGAAATTTCAGGATCGAGCGACGTTGGGCTCAATGCCAGCTTCCGCTCGTTGCACGATCCCGCGAAGCACCTTCCTGATATTCTCTGGCAGGGGCTCGGGCTGATGCTCACTCAGGATCCGATCTACGGCTTCGCTGGCCCGCTTGCCCAGGCTCTTGCCCCCCTTCTCCACCCACGCCTCGTAGCCCGCTCGTTCAAAGAGATTGGGGTACCAGCGATCCCGGTAGTGCATGCGCGTGTGGTCCGACTTCAGGTAGGGGCCTTCATCGCGGTATTCGGCGACCATCTCCAGGGCGAGAGTCTCGCCCGTTATCTTAATGGGTTTGAGGTAGGCTTTGATCCAACTCACGATCTCGTCACAGATGAGCAACTGGGCCAAAGAGAAGCCGAGGCCGGATTCCAGGTATCCCAGATCATGGATGATGTTGCCGCCGCCCAGGGTCTCCGTCAGGAGGGTCAGGGCTGCTTCAGCTGCAGCCTGCTGGTCAACAAGCTTGGCTTCGGAAGCGCCCCCCAGTGCGAACCTGGGCAACTCGTAGAATTGTCCCATCGCCTGGGCCATTCCCCGCTCGGGTTCAGCATAGGTCGAAATCATCGTCCGCATGTCGAGCACCGAGTATTGCGTACCTGGCACAATGAAAGGCGCGCCTTCCCGTACCAGTTGCGAGAGCACCAATCCCACCAGGACCCCGGCGTTGTCAATGGCAATCGGACCCGCCACCGTCACCGGGCTGGAGACTCCGCTGGTCGAAACGGGCACATAGATGGCGGGTAGGCCCTTCCTGGACAGATAGAAGAGCTTTTCCAACGCCTCCTGATTGTGGCGCAGGCCCGTAGCGACGTTGATGTAGCAGACTGCCAGAGGATTCCGGCGCAGGGCGTCTGCGCCGCCGACCACTGCCTCTGCCATTTCGACAGCGTCCACGAGCCCTGCAAACTCGTAGGTGACCACAACAATGGGCTTGGTTGTGTAGGCCAGCATGGTCTCCATCTGATAGCGATCGGCAATGGTGCCGTCTACGTCTGTGGGCAGCACCATGGACATCACAAAGTCGATGTTGGGCAGCGCATCGCACACGATGGTGCCCTCTTTAACATCTGTGAGCCGTGGCTTGCGGCGCTCGCCCGTTCGATGGTCGACGATGTTCAGAGTGTCGGAGCCCGGACCGTAGTAACAGCGGCCTCCCTCCAGCGGCATGACCCGGTTCCCACGGCGGTCACACAACACGATCTGCTTGGGCGCCGTGGTGAAGGCCTTTTCCACCAGGCCCGCAGGCACGCGCACCAGGTTGCCATCGCTCACGTCAGCGCCGGCCTTTTTCAGCAGGTCAACCGCTTCCTGAAGGTATATCCGCACCCCGACGCGCTCCAAGATCTCAAGGCTGGCCCAGTGTAACCTGCGGCACTGAGCCTCAGAGAGACGTGAGAACTGGATACGACTGTCCATCCCTTCACCAGTGCTTGTGCAGACCATGTTGCAGTCCTCCTCCCTTTGGGTTTCTCTCTCCATTGTAGTGTGCCCACCGTTGCCCGGGGAGCTCCCATATGCCGGCATCACATCCACACGGGCAGTACCGGTCGCGGGAAGGATTTCCCGCACCAGCCGAGCGATGAATCCAGTGAAGTTATGAACTTCATAACTTAATAGGGATTATAGCCAGACTGTCCTGGATTGTCAAGCCCCCCGCAAAGCTCGCGAAACAAGACAACGCCAGTTGAGGCATACTTGACTTTACGCACGAGTTGTGCTATAGTATAGCAAGAACTGAGGTTCAGAAGTTATGCAGGCTTTCAGGGGAATCGCGCCTGTCACGCAGCGAGGAACAGGGTCCGAACGAAGGAATTGGTTTCGCTCATGCAGGTCAAAAGGCTGCAACGGGATACGCTCACCACAACCGTCGCCCATGAACTGAGACGACTCATTTTGGATGGAGAAGCGAAACCCGGCGAGTTGCTCCCCCCTCAGCCGGAGCTTGCCCAGCGTTTGGGCGTTGGCCTCTCCACGTTGCGGGAAGCCATCAAGGGTTGGGCGCTGTTCGGCGTATTGGTGCTCCAGCCGGGCCGGGGTACCCTGGTGAGCCCAGATGCTATCAGGCTGCTCCACATCACCGACCTGTGCCGCATACAGCTTGAAGGAATGGGAGCACATGATGTTCATGAAACGCGGTGCATCATTGAGATGGCGTTGACAGAACTCGCAGCCGAGCGGGCAACGAGGGAGGACCTCAGCCGGATAGAGGCGGCGCTGACGAAAATGCGCCGGGCGTCGCAGGACGACAAAGCCTTCATCGAAGCCGACCAGGAGTTTCACCTGGCTGTGGCCAAAGCCAGCAAGAACCAACTCCTTGAACACTTCTATCAAATTGTGATGGAGATGTTCGCCAGCGTCCTGAGGGAAGCAATGCATATCCCCAGCGTTGCAGAGAGCTTTCGAAGTAGTGGGCTGGATCAGCAGGAAAAGATCTTTGCCGCCATCCGGGATCACCTTCCAGAGGTTGCCCTCAAGCGAACCGAGGAACTCTTTGCCGACTGGGATGACTTTTATTTCGCTGCGCTTGGCATGGACGACTAGCGCATTGGAGGATGAAGGCACAATTCGGCACTGTGCCAATCGGAGTGTGGCCCACTTAGGCACCTGGTACACATATTGAGATTCTACAAGGAGGAATATGATGAAGAACCGAAAGTGCATGTCCCTGTTTCTGATCGCCATCGCGATCACTTTGGCGCTGATTCTTCCGGCTGGCTGCGGTCCGACACCTCAGCCAGCAGACACACCCGTGCCGCCTGCGGAGGAGGCTGCCACCGAAGCCCCGGCGCCAACTGAGCCACCGTCTCCCACAGACACCCCGGAGCCGGAGGCAGCCGAGCCCAAGATCCTGATCGTCCGGCTCTACGAACGTATCCAGACCCTGGATCCCGCCTTTGTGGTGGGAGTCTACGATTCGCAAGTCCAGAACACGGTCCTCAACCGGCTCGTGAGCTACGATACCGGTCCCGATCCGAGGGAATACGAGCTCTACAACGACCTGGTCGAGTCGATCGAACCGTCGGAGGACGGGCTCGAGATCACCTTCAAGTTGAGAGAGGGGGTGATGTGGCACAGGGGATACGGTGAACTGACGGCCGAGGACGTCAAGTTCTCCTACGAGCGCTATCTGGATGAAGAACTGGACTCGCCTTACGCCGACGACTGGGCCACACTGGACCATGTGGAGGTGATTGACAAGTACACCGGCAAGATCATCCTATCGGAGCCTTTCGCCCCCCTCTGGAAGACTACCCTGCCCATAGACAGCGGTCACATCATCTCCAAGAAATTTGCCGAGGAAGTGGGGCCTGAAGGGCTCACCAACGACATGGTGGGCACCGGTCCCTACGTGCTGGCCAAGTTCGAACCTACCGAGTTGGTCGTCGTCAAGCGCAACCCCGACTACTTTGGTGAGCAACCCTACTACGACGAAATCCACTTCATCCCCATCGACGATGACAAGGCAGCCGAGATCGCCCTGGAGGCAGGAGAGGTCCAGTTCACCAGGATCAGCGACGCGTCGATCCAGCGCTTCCAAGACAATCCGGACTATGCGGTCTCGACCTTCCCGGCGCTGGCCTACAAGTGGATCGGCTTGAACGTCGAGAATCCCAAGCTGGAGGACCCCAACGTGCGCCAGGCGATCCGGTATGCCGTCGACGTGGACAGCATCGTCATGGCCACGTACATGGGGGCTGCCGAACGGGAATACACCATGATCCCCCCCGGTCTGACCGGCCACTGGGCTGATGCCCCACGGTACGAGCGCGACGTGGAGAAGGCCAAGGAGTACCTGGCCAAAGCCGGGCTCGAATCTCTGGACCTGCGCATCGACATCGAGGATGAGACGGAGTACCGGACCTGGGCCGAGATCCTCCAGCAGAATCTGAAAGAAGTCGGCATCAACCTCGAGGTCAATCCATTGGATCCCGGCTCGTTCTGGGAAATTGGCGACGGGGACCAGGGCAAGAACGTCGAACTCTATGCCATCAGCTACGGCATGGGGCCCGATCCGTCCTGGGCGACCATGTGGTTCCTCTGTAATCAGGTTGGCGTCTGGAATTGGAACCGATGGTGCAACGAAGAGTTCGACAGCCTCCACCAAGAGTCTGTCACCACACTGGACGAGGAGACACGCCACAACATCCACGTCGAGATGGAAAAGCTGGTGGACGAATCGGCCTCCTTCATCTGGATCACCCACGGTACTTCGGCGTTCGCCTACGCACCCAACGTCGTTCCGGCCTTCACACCCAACGGGGATGTGGACTTTCACCGCTTTTCCGGCGAGTAGGAACGACCCTCTGGCTGAAGGCGGGGGGCTGGTCTCGCCTCAGCCCCCCGCTTACAAAAGAAACGCCAGAAACCATGCGCGCTTATCTGCTAAAACGTGCGGCAATGACCGTGTTGGTCATGGTGCTGGTCACGGTCTTTTTGTCGCTGCTGGTACAGATCGTTCCCGGAGATCCGGCCAAGACCCTGCTTGGCTTTCGAGCCAAGCCCAAGTATGTGGAACGGGTCCGCTCGGCCATGGATCTCGACAAACCGGTCTGGGTGCAGGTGCGCAACTTCCTGTGGAAGGTCCTACACGGCGATCTCGGTACCGATGTCTTTACGAACCGAAGTATCAATGATCTGGTGGGGCGGGCCCTTCCTCACACCCTCATTCTGGCCTGGACCAGCATGACCCTGGCTGTGCTGATCGGCATTCCCCTGGGCGTTCACTCGGCAGCTCATCCCGACTCCTGGGCCGACCGCATCACGGCCATTTTCTCAATCTCTTTTATCACCACGCCAACCTTTGTCGTGGCCTTGTTCCTGTTGCTGATCTTTGCGGTCCAGCTCAAGATCCTGCCGGCCATCGGCGCAGGCAAAGAAGGGGACGTGGTCGATTATATCAGACACCTGATCCTACCCTCCATAGCACTGGCACTCAGCTGGGTCGGCTATCTGGCACGCCTGATCCGGACAAGCCTGCTGGAGGTGCTGAATGAGACCTATATCCGCGCCGCCATGGCGGCCGGCCTGTCGCGGCGGCTGATCTTGTACAAGTATGCACTCAAGAACGCCTTCATTCCCACCGTGGCCATACTGGGCATCGGCCTGGGCAGCCTGATGGGGGGGGCTGTTTTCATCGAGGTAATCTTTAGCCGGCCGGGCATGGGTACACTGATCTACGACGCGGTCATGCAACGCAACTACCCCATCGTGCGGGCAGGGGTGTTGGTTGTGGCCTTTCTCTTTGTCGTTGCCAACCTGCTCGCCGATCTGGCATACACCTATCTCGACCCCAGGATCCAATTGGGTAAGGGACAAAGATAGGGGCCATGGAGTTCGTCGCTAGACCATCCAGCCGTTTTCGACAGTTCCTCGCCCGCATTCCAGTGCTGGGAGAGGTGCTCGGTCGCCCACTCGGCGCACTGGGCTTTTTCATCGTTCTGGGATTCCTGCTCATGGTGGTCTTTGCCTCCTGGCTGGCACCCTACAGCTACGAGGAACAGGACATTCCCAACATGTTGCAGGGCCCGTCGCGCCAGTATTTGCTGGGCACGGATCACTTGGGGCGCGATCTGCTATCACGCATCATCTACGGTGCGCGCATCGCGCTCGGTGTCGCCGTTCCGGCCATCGGCCTGGCGCTCCTCGGCGGAACGATACTGGGGCTCGTCTCCGGGTACATCGGAGGCGCCGTCGATGACGCGATTGTCGTGGCCTTGGACGTGATCATGGCCTTTCCCAGCGTTGTCCTGGCCCTTGCCATCCTGGCGCTGTTGGGACCCTCCCTGGTCAACGTGGTGGTTGTCATCGGATTTGCCTGGATACCCGGCTATGCCCGGGTCGTTCGCGCGCAGGTACTCTCCGCCAAAGAGGATCTCTACGTCGAGGCTGAGCGATCGCTGGGGGCCAGCACGGGGCGCATCGTCGGGCGTCACATCCTGCCCAACGTCCTGTCCCCACTGGTCATCCTGGCGGCCATGGACATGCCGCTGGTGATCAGTTTTGAGGCAGGCCTTTCCTTCCTGGGACTCGGCGTGCGCCCGCCAACGCCCTCCTGGGGTGTGATCCTATCAGAGGGCTTTGACCATATTCGCCGCTCGCCCTGGCCCATTCTGTGGGCCGGGCTGACGCTCATGATCATCACGTTGGGATTCACTCTGTTCAGCGAGACGCTACGCGACGTTCTCGATCCTCGCCTGGCCGGGACAAGAGAGCGCAGATGACCTCGCTACTAAGGGTGGAGGCGCTGGGAGTCAAATACCATACACAAGAGGGGGTGCTCACCGCCATCCAGGACGTTAGCTTCCATATAGACGAGGGCGAGATCGTGGGCATCGTCGGCGAGTCCGGCTGTGGCAAGAGCACGGTGGCCTCAGCCGTCATGCGCCTGCTGCCGCCCAACGGCGAGATTTCCCACGGCCGCCTTCTGTTCAAGGGCCAGAACATCCTGGAGCTCAGCCAGGAGCAGATGCGCGGCTTCCGCGGCAACGAGATGTCGATGATCTTCCAGGATCCGATGACCAGCCTCAACCCCGTGTTTACCGTTGAGGACCAGATGGTGGACGCGCAGAGAGCCCACCTGGCGGGCTCCAGGCGGAACAACCGGTCCGCTCTGCGAAAACGGGCCATTGCAATGCTAGAGCGCGTCGGCATTCCCGACGCAGCCCGGCAGATCAAAGAATACCCTCACCAGTTCTCCGGTGGTATGCGCCAGCGGATCATGATCGCAAATGCCCTGTTATCCAATCCCTCCCTCCTCGTCGCCGACGAGCCAACCTCCGCACTCGACGTCACGCTGGAGGCCCAGATCATCGACCTGATCCGCGGCCTGCGGGACGAGTTGAGGACGGCCATCATTTACATCACCCACGACCTGGGCCTGATCGCGCAGCTCTGCGACCGTGTGCTGGTGATGTACGCGGGCAGCATCGTCGAATCGGGCGACGTGTACAGCGTATTCGAAAGCCCCAGACATCCCTACACCCAGGCACTGTTGTGCTCTCATCCCTCGCTCAGCATGCGCGCGGCGCGATTAAGGACCATTCGCGGCCGCGTTCCCAGCCTGAAGGACCTGCCTGCTGGCTGCAAGTTCGCTCCGCGCTGCGACCATGAGCGCCCCATTTGTCACCGGCTGGGACCGGGGCGTGCCCAGGTGAACGGGCAGACGGTGCTCTGCCACGCCTACCATCCGGATTGGGATGGAGCCCAACCCTCGACGTGGACACTCGCTCCGGAGGCAGGGGCAGAGACTCTGGCGGCACGACAGGAACCGCCAGCCGAAAAAGCCATCGCCATCCAGACCCACGAACTGCGCACGCACTTCCAGGACCACGTCGGCCTCCTGGGGCAGATCCTGGGACAGAAGAGGGGTACCGTGCGCGCAGTGGACGGGGTGGGCATCAAGGTCCGTCGGGGCACGACGTTGGCCCTGGTCGGCGAGTCCGGATCGGGGAAAACCACCTTGGGGCGAACCATCCTGCGCCTCGAAGAGCACACCAGCGGCGAGATCCTCATCGCGGGGCAGAGGGTGACCGACCTGCCTCAATCAAAGTTCCGACCCATGCGGGCCCGCATGCAGATGATCTTCCAGGATCCGACTTCCAGCCTGAGTCCTCGCATGAAGGTCTCTGCCATCCTGCTGGAGCCGTTCCGAATCCACAACATCCCGGCCGGCAAGGACAAGGTGGACGAACTCCTGAGGATGGTAGGGCTATCGGCCGAGCAGGCCGACAAGTACCCACATCAGCTTTCCGGAGGGCAGGCCCGTCGCGTGGGCATTGCCCGGGCACTGGCCCTCCATCCAGACATCCTGATCGCCGACGAGCCCACCTCCGGCCTGGATGTCTCGGTTGCTGCCAGCATCTTGAACCTGCTCAAGGACTTGAAAGAGCAGCTCAACCTGACCTGCATCATCATCTCCCACAACCTGAACGTGGTCAGCTTTATCGCCGACGAGGTGGCGGTCATGTACCTGGGGAAGGTCGTCGAGCTGACCGATACGGAGACGTTGTTCACCCATCCCGGGCACCCCTACACCGAAGCCTTGATGACGGCGATTCCGGTGCCGGACCCTCGCCTGCGTGACAGGCGACAACGGATCATTCTGGAGGGCGAGATACCCAGTCCGCGCAACCCACCGCCCGGCTGCACTTTCCATCCACGCTGCCGGTACGCGCAGGCACGCTGTGCGGAGGATGTGCCCTTGCTGAGACCGGTCAGCGGTGATGGCCACCTCAGCGCCTGTCACTACCCTGAGCGCGTGCAGGCCGCACTCGGCTGGCGTTAGACCTCTCCCGCCGACTGATTCTCGGCCAAAGGTGCAGAAGCTGTGAAGACAAGGACCCACTTCCCACGAACGGTTCGCAAGATCGAGAATACCTGGATTCCCATGTCCGATGGCTGCCGTTTGGCGGCGACCATCTGGCTGCCGGAGGACGCCGGGCAGGATCCAGTCCCGGCCATCCTGGAGTACCTTCCCTACCGGAAGAACGATGACAGGGCCCGCAACGATGCCATCACGCACCGCTACTTTGCCGGTCACGGCTACGCTGCCGTGCGCGTCGACCTGCGCGGTAGCGGCGACTCGGACGGCGTTCTGCTCGACGAGTATCTCCCCCAGGAACAGCAGGATGCGCTGGAGGTGCTGTCCTGGATCGCCGCCCAGCCCTGGTGCACCGGCTCGGTCGGCATGATGGGGTACTCCTGGGGTGGCTTTAACTCGCTACAGGTCGCCGCTCTGAGCCCGCCCGAATTGAAAGCTATCATTACCGTATACTCGACCGACGACCGGTACGCCGACGACGTGCACTACATGGGCGGTTGCGTGGTGGGCAACGAGATGCTGGAGTGGGCTTCCACCATGCTGGCCTATAACGCCAGACCGCCCGATCCAGCCAACGTCGGCGATCGCTGGCGCGAGATGTGGTTGGAACGGCTGGAGGGGTCGCCTCCCTTCGTCGAGACCTGGCTGGCTCACCAACGGCGTGATGCCTACTGGAAGCAAGGTTCGGTCTGCGAGGACTATGGTAGCATCACCTGTCCCGTCTATGCTGTTGGCGGGTGGGCTGACGGATACACCAATGCAGTTCCCCGTTTGCTGGAAGGTTTATCTGTGCCACGCAAAGGCCTGATCGGTGGCTGGCCCCACGGTTCGATGGCTGACCCCAAACCCGGACCGGCCATCGGCTTTCTGCAAGAGTTCCTGCGCTGGTGGGACTACTGGCTTAAGGGTATTGATACGGGGATTATGGACGAACCCATGCTGCGAGTCTGGATGCAGGAAAGCACGACGCCCAGCGCCAATCCCGTGGCACGGCCTGGTCGCTGGGTCGCCGAGCCATCCTGGCCCTCGCCAAACACCGCCACCAGGACCTACTGGTTGAACCGCGGCACGCTGGATGAACGACCAGCGGCTGAGCGGCAACTCGACTTCCGGGGTTCGCAGGCGACAGGCCTCTATGCCGGGATGTGGTGCCCGGGCGGCGAGCCCGGAGAGTTTCCGGGCAACCAACAGGTCGAAGACGGCCGTTCGCTGACTTTCACCTCGGCACCGCTGGAGGAACCGGTGGAGATTCTGGGGTTCCCCGAGGTAACCCTTGCCGTGAGCGTGGATCGGCCAAACGCGCTCCTGGCAGTGCGGTTATGTGACGTCGCACCGACCGGGGCCTCGCTGTTGGTCTCCCGAGGCCTTCTCAATCTGACCCATCGTGAGAGCCACGAGCACCCAACTCCGCTGGAGCCAGGCAAACGCTACATAGTGACCGTGCGCCTCAACGCAATCGCCAATGTCTTGCCGGTCGGTCACCAGTGGCGCGTGGCGGTCTCGCCGACCTACTGGCCCCATGCCTGGCCCTCCCCACAGCCCGTTACGTTGCGCGTGTTCGCTGGCAAGGACAGCTGGCTGTCACTGCCGCAGCGGCAGCCACGTCCCAAAGAGAAGGCGCTGGCACCCTTTGAGGAGCCGGAAGGCGCCGAGCCCCCGGAGATCGATGTCATCCGTGCGCCATCGCGAACATGGGAGATCCACCAGGATATCGTCGAGGGGCGCTATCAGCTTCTCACCAACTATGACTCTGGCGCCCAACTCCTGCGCGCCAATGGCATCGAGTACGAGTCCGTCTATGGAGAGACCTACACCATCGTTGAGGACGACCCCCTGTCGGCCCACGCGCGATGCCAGCGGGCGATCAAGATCGGCCGCGGCGACTGGCGCACCCGCATCGAGACCGACAGTACGATGACGGCAAACCTTGAGAGCTTTATCGTCACAAACGTAGTGGAGGCCTTCGAAGGCAATACCAGGGTGTTCACCAGGACCAGCACACACGTAATCCCCCGTGACCTGGTGTAAGGGACCTGATGAAGAAGCATGTGGCCTCCAGAGACAGGATGTTCAGAGCTCTTGTGGGTGAGAAACCCGACGTTGTGCCACCATGGTCGCCATGCCTCCCTATGCTGCGGTCACGTCTCCGCCAGTCGCCGCCAAAGCCTCATGTCGGCGCTGTGCTTCCCGGTCAGCACGAAGGATCCAGTACCAGCCCAGGCCCTGCCTGTGGTCATCGCTCTGCCCCGTGTCAAACAGGGAACGCGCTTCTTTAAGCAAGCCGAGGCCTCGCCCTGTATCCCCGCCGACGATCTTGTTCGTGCCATTGGACATCAGGCTCCGTGTCAGTGTGATCCCGTCACCTGAGGTATGGGCCGCAGCCATCTCCCGTTCGCCGAGCGCCACGGCCGCCTCCGCCAGGGATTCGAGCCTGGCCCCGACATGGTGGTAGACGGCCAAAGCCCTATCCAGTTCCTCTGACCGTTCGAGTGACCAGAGAGCATCCTCAATCTCCTCTTCGCAGTGTTGGATCGTCGCCAGGGGGTTCCGCCATGTTTCATTCCCCTCCCTTTCCTTTCGGATTGGGTTCCCCGCCTACCAGTTGCAGGCTGAGCGGCGTGGCGAGCCGGGCGGCCATCTGTCATCACGACACAGACAGCATGGAGCCTGCCCCAGAACTGGCGTCATTATACACCACCCTCACCACCCTTCCGGTAGGAGCAAAAGGAAGTCTCGCGTTTGGTCTATAACACTAGTTGTGGTATCATTAGAACCTATGAAACCCACAACCACGGACGGAGGATGACTATGCCCGTTGATCCCAAGATCGAGAAACTGCACCAGATGCGCGAGCGGGCACACCTGGGCGGCGGTCAGGCCCGCATTGACCGCCAGCACGCCAAGGGCAAGATGACCGCCCGCGAGCGGGTCGAGAAACTGCTCGACCCCGGTTCGTTCCGCGAACTGGATATGTTCGCCACCCACCGCGCCGTTGGCTTCGGCGTGGAGAAGCAAAAATATCTGGGCGACAGCGTCGTCACCGGATGGGGTACTGTCAACGGACGCCTGGTCTACGTCTTCTCCCAGGACTTCACCGTCTTCGGCGGAAGCCTCTCCGAGGTGCATGCCGAGAAGGTGTGCAAGATTATGGACATGGCGGTGAAGAACGGCGCGCCAGTCATCGGCCTCAACGACTCCGGCGGCGCTCGCATCCAGGAGGGGGTCGTCTCTCTGGCCGGATACGCCTATATCTTCCTGCGCAACGTGCTGGCTTCCGGCGTCATCCCCCAGATCTCGGCCATCCTCGGCCCCTGCGCCGGGGGTGCCGTCTATTCGCCAGCCATGACCGACTTCATCCTGATGACCAAGGAGACCAGCCACATGTTCATCACCGGCCCGCAGGTCATCAAGGCGGTCACCCACGAGGAGGTGACCTTCGAGGACCTGGGCGGGGCGATGACCCACGCCTCCAAGAGCGGCGTGGCCCACTTCGCCGCCGAGAACGAGGAGCACTGCCTGGCCCTGGTCCGCCAACTCCTGAGTTACATCCCGCAAAACAACCTGGAGGACCCGCCCTTCGTCCCCACCGCCGACCCGGAGGAGCGGATGGACGAGGCGCTGAAGACCATCATCCCCGACAGCCCCACCAAAGCCTACGATATGAAGGACGTCATCCGCCACGTGATGGACGACGGGCAGTTCCTGGAGGTACACGAGCACTGGGCGCAGAACATCATCGTCGGCTTCGCCCGGCTGGGTGGCTTCTCCGTCGGCATTATCGCCCAGCAGCCAATGGTCCTGGCGGGGGTGCTGGACATCAACGCTTCTAGGAAAGCCGCTCGCTTCGTCCGCTTCTGCGACGGATTCAACATCCCCCTGGTCACCTTCGAGGACGTGCCTGGTTTCCTGCCTGGGGTGGACCAGGAGCACAACGGGATTATCCTGAACGGGGCCAAACTCCTATGGGCCTACTGCGAGGCCACCGTCCCCAAGATCACGATCATCACCCGCAAGGCCTACGGCGGGGCCTACGACGTGATGAGTTCCAAGCACGTCCGGGGCGACATCTCCTACGCCTGGCCCACGGCGGAGATCGCGGTGATGGGGCCGGAGGGCGCGGTCAACATCGTCTTCCGCAAGGAAATCGCTGCCGCCGAAGACCCAGATGCGGAGCAGGAGCGATTGGTGCAGGAGTACCGGGAGCAGTTCGCCAACCCCTACGCCGCCGCCGCCCGGGGCTACGTTGACGACATCATTGAGCCGCAGGAGACCCGCCCCCGTCTCATCGAGGCGCTGAAGATGCTGCAGAACAAGCGGGACACGAACCCGCCGAAGAAGCATGGGAATATTCCGCTGTGAAATGACAAATGACCAATGACAAATGACCAAACCAGGGAGAAGGGAAACGATGCGTGAGAAAGTCAACATCGCCCAGGTTGCCACCAGGCTGACCGAGCCGTTCAAGCACCTCGTCGTGGGGCAGGTGGACGACCACTGCGCCTACCTGACCCGCATCCAGGGCTCCTATCTCTTCCACCAGCACGCCAAGGACGAGATGTACCTGGTGCTGGAAGGGGACGCCGCTGTGGACTACGCCGATGGTGTCAGCGTCACCCTGAGCCAGGGGGAGAGCCTGGTCGTGCGGGCGGGGGAGAAGCATCGCTCCCGGTCGGAGAAAGGGGCGCTGGTGCTGATATTCAAGGCCAGAGATCTCTTTGCGGAGTAGAACACGGATCAGCAGGATTGGCAGATCGGATCAGACAATCCCGCCCATCCGTGTTCTGATGAAGAACACAGATCAGCAGGATTGCACGGAGAGAGCAATGAAATTACTGTACAAGGAGACCACCGGCCTCATCATCGGCGTCTACTACAACGTCTACAATGGCACCGGGCGCAACTACCCCGAGTACATCTACGAGAACGCGATGGTAGGTGACATACGAGCGCTCCACGTCCCATGCCAAAGGCAGGTCGAGTACCAGGTCTTCTACAAAAGCAGTCTCGTCGGCCTGCAGCGGCTCGACCTGTTCGTTGCGAGCGAAGTTGGCGTCGAGCTCAAGGTTGTGCCCGCTCTGCTCCCGATTCACAAGGCACAGGCCATCTCCTACCTCAAAGTCATCGGCAAGCATGTGGGCTTGCTCTTCAACTTCGGCAGTCCCGAGCCGGAATTCGAGCGGCTCTACTTCGACCCCCGCCCGCCGCAGAACGACCTGGATGCAGCCATCCGCGCTCTGCCCGAATTCCCCACCTCATACCTCACGCCTGAACTCACGTACGACGTCATCGGCGGGCTGTTCGAGGTTCACACCACCCTGGGGCCTGGCTTCATCCACCGCATCTATGCCAATGCCTGCTATCACGAGCTTCAACTGCGTGGCCTGGACGTGCGCCCGCAAAAAGCGTACCAGGTCATCTATCGTGGTCGCCCTGTTGGCGAGATCAAATTCGGTCACCTGCTCGTCGGAGGTCCTGTGTTCGTCTTTCCCGTCGCCGTGCAAGACATCAACGACATCCACATCAACAATCTCAAAGACTGGATGCGTGTTCAGGATATCCCAATGGGCATCCTGGCCAACTTCTACGACACCAGCCTCAACCCCATCGTGTTACGAATCTGATCCGCAAATCCTGCCAATCCGTGTTCTATGGAGGCAACATGACCAACCAACTCAAGATCTGCGACCTGATGCTCCGCGACGGACACCAATCCCTCCTGGCCACCCGCATGCGCACCGATGACATGCTCCCTATCGCCGAGAAGATTGACCAGGTAGGCTACTGGGCCGTGGAGATGTGGGGCGGGGCGACCTTCGATTCGGCCATGCGCTTCCTGGACGAGAACCCCTGGGACCGCATCCGCCGCCTCAAAGCGCTGATGCCCAACACCCCCTTCCTGATGCTCCTGCGGGGCCAGAACGTCGTCGGCTATAAACACTACCCCGACGACGTGCTGGAGCGTTTCATCATCCACGCTCGCACCGATGGCATTGACATCTTCCGCATCTTCGACGCGCTCAACGACGTGCGCAATATGCGCAAGGCGATGGAAGTCGTCAAGCGGGAGGGCGCTCACGTCCAGGCCAGCATCTGCTACACCATCGGCCCGCCCTACGACGTGGACTACTTCGTCAGGACCGCCAGCCGACTGGCCGATATGGGCGCTGATTCCATCTGTATCAAGGACATGGCTGGCCTCATCACCCCTTACATCGCCTACGAACTGGTGGCGCGGCTCAAGGCCGACGTCGGCCTGCCGGTGCACCTCCACTCCCACTCCACCAGCGGCATGGCGACGGCGGCGCTCCTCAAGGCCATCGAGGCCGGGGTGGACATCGTGGACACGGCCATCTCCGCCCTTTCGGGGATGACCTCCCACCCACCGACCGAGTCCATCGTGGCGACGCTGGCTGGTACTGAGCGGGACACCGGTTTCGACCTTAACCTGCTGGCAGAGATCGCCGCCTACTTCGCCGAGGTGCGCAAAAAGTACGCCCGCTTCGAGAGCGGGATGAAGGCTGCGGACGTGCGCGTCCTGCAATACCAGATTCCGGGCGGCATGCTCTCCAACCTGGTGTCACAGTTGCGCGGGCAGAACGCCGAGGACAAGTACGAGGAGGTGCTGGCGGAGGTGCCCCGCGTGCGGGCGGAACTGGGCTACCCGCCGCTGGTCACGCCATCCAGCCAACTGGTCGGCACGCAGGCCACGCTCAACGTCGTGCTCAGCGAACGGTACAAGATCATCCCGGAGGAAGTCAGGCAGTACGTCCGGGGCTACTACGGCCGCCCGCCAGCCCCCATTGACCCCGAGGTGAAGCGGCTGGCCATCGGCGATGAGCAGCCCATTGACTGCCGCCCCGCCGACCTGATCCCGCCGGGGATGGAGAAAGCCCGGCAGGAGATCGGCGACCTGGCGCGGGACGAGGAGGACGTGATTTCCTACGCCCTCTTCCCCCAGGTGGCCCGCCCCTTCCTGGAGCGGCGCGCCCGGGGCGGCGACGGGAAGGAGCCGGTCGTGGCCGCCATCGCCGGGCTGTTGCTCAAGCGGCTGGAGGTACAGGCCGCTGCTACGGCTGCCCCGTCCGGCCCGGCCATCTCACCCTGGAAGGTCGCCTGGCGACCAGGGGCAGGCCGCTGGCTGGGGCTGATTGACGGTGCAGGGGGGATGCGGTGAAGCAGGAATTCACATTGATGCTGGACGACGTCGAATACCCGGTCGTCGCCGAGGACGACGCCATCACCGTCAACGGCCGCCCCTTCACCGTCGAGGTCGCCGACGACGGCGCGGTGCTGGTGGATGGCATTGCCTACGACGTCGCGCTGGAGGGCGAGACGGCGACCGTGGACGGGGCATCATACGCGGTGCAGGTCAGCGGGCTGGCTGTGACACCTGCAGCAGCCGTGGCCGTGCCCGCTGCGCCAGCCGTCAAGGCGGCGGGGGCCGGTGCGGTCCTCGCTATCATGCCCGGCAAGATCATCCGCGTGCTGGTCGAGGTGGGCCAGCAGGTGGAGGAGGGCGATCCTGTCTGCGTGCTGGAGGCAATGAAGATGGAGAACGAACTGCGCGCCCGCCAGAGCGGCACCGTGCACGCTATCCACGTGAAGCCAGGGGACGATGTGGAGAAGGATCAGGCGCTGGTGGAGATCGAGCATGTGTGATTTCCGGGCAGACCCTCCTCTCCGACCTGCACGCGGTGCCGGGAAAGAACTGACTGCTGCCGGGATCCCGCTCATCCTTGCCCTGGTCGCGGCTGTCGTCTGGCCTGGTCCCTACACCTTCCTCCCAGCAGGGCTGTTGACTGCCCTCTTCGCCTTCCTCCTGTACTTCTCCCGCGACCCAGAGCGCACTGCACCGGCGGGAGAAGGGCTGTTCCTGGCCCCGGCCGACGGGCGAGTGGTAGAGGTGAAGCAGGTGCACGAGCCCCGCTTCCTGGAAGAAGAAGCGCTGAAGATCAGCATCTTCATGTCCCTTCTCGACGTACACGTCAATCGGACGCCGACGGAGGGGCAGGTGACCCTGGTGGAACACGTCCCCGGTCAGTTCCTTCAGGCCTTCCGGCCCGAGGCGTCGGAGGCTAACGAGCACAACCTTATCGGCCTGGAGAGCCATCATGGGAGAGTGTTGATCAAGCAGGTCGCCGGCATCCTGGCCCGCCGGATCGTCTGTTGGGTGCACCCCGGCCAGAGGCTGCAGGCCGGAGAGCGGCTGGGAGTAATCAAGTTTGGCTCGCGAGTGGATCTGTACCTGCCGCCAGGGGCAGAGCCGGTCATCCGGGTAGGAGATCGGGCTCAGGCGGGAGTGACGGTGATCGCGCGATGGAAGAAGAGAGGAGAAAGTAGATGAAAGATTCACTGCGCAGGCTGCTGCCCAACCTGATCACCTTCTCCAACCTGGTCTGCGCCTTTTCGGCGGTGGTGCTGGCGATGCACGAGGAACTGACGACATCCGGCATCTGCATCCTGGTCGGCTATCTACTGGATGCCCTGGACGGCGAAGTTGCACGGCGATTGGGAGTGACCAGCACCTTCGGCCTGCAACTGGATTCCCTGGTGGACATGGTCACCTTTGGAGTCGCACCTGGTGCACTGGTCTACCAGTACTTGCAGCAACTGGCTTTCAACCCAGCAGTCGTATGGGGCGCGTGTGCAGGGTACATGATCGGCGGAGCCTTCCGGCTGGCCCGCTTCAACCTCCTACCCCCAAAGCACTCCCACAACGAGAGTGTGGGGCTCACCATCTCCACCTCTGGGGCGACCCTGGCGCTCAGCGTGCTCTCCAACTGCAGGTACGACCACCGGCTGATCCCCGCTGCTGTCTTCCCAGCGCTGGTGGCGGTCTTGACCTTGCTGATGATGAGCCGCATCCGCTACCCGGCGCTGGCTTCTGTTTTTCAGCGACGTTGGCTGAGCGTGGCGGGGCTGGGTTCCGCAGCCATGCTGGCGATCTGGCTCTCCCCCCAACTGGTCTGGTTCGGCCTGACCGGAGGTTACGTCTCCTTTGGCCTGGCCCGGGCCGTCTACGCCCTGCTTCGCTGAGGAAGAAAGTGTGAAGATCACGCCTCTATATCGCCTCCAGGGCTGGGGCCTCTCCACCTACGCCGGGTTGGTCCGGCGCACCGCCCGCTACCGGATAGAGGGACAGGAGCACGTGGAGCGGATTCACGCCTCCGGACGCCCTCTCATCATCGCCGCCTGGCACGGGATGACGATGATGCTCGCGGGCTATATCGCCGCCCAGGAGGATCCCAACCAGTATGTATTGGTCGTGCCCGATGACCACAGGGGAGCGGTCCTGAGCGTCTGGGCGCGGCAGTTGGGAGCCATCCCCTTCGCCATCTCGATGAAGATCGACTCGATGGTGGCCGCCCGCCGCCTACTGGCGCTGATCCGCCAGGTGCAGCAGGGGAAGAATCTCTATCTCAATCCTGATGGCCCTGATGGCCCCTCCCACAAGCCCAAAGGGGGCGTGGTATTCATCGCCCGCAAGGCCGAGGCACTGATCGTCCCGGCCGGGGCCTTTACCGCCACCGGCATCCATCTTCCCCGCTGGGACCGATACGTTATTCCCTTTCCCTTCAGCCGTATCACCGTCGTCCTGGGGGAGCCACTGGAGGTGCCCCTGGCGGCCGACCTGGACCAGGCCCGGGCGGCGCTGCGGGAGCGGCTAAACGAGGTAGAAAGGGCAGCGGAGGCGCTGCACTGCAAAGCAAGCCACGCATAACTCCCCTGCTCCTGCCAGCCAGACAACCCTGAGCCAAGGATGGTGATTGCTTCTCCCTGCCCCAGAAACTCACCGTCTACGTTGAGCGAGGTCACACCTTCTCGACCGGGAACTGCACCTCCGTCAAGTTGGCGGTCGGGTCATCCGCTATGTAGTCGGCGTATCCGACAGCATCCGGGTCGTCGTAGTCATTATCCGGGCAGTGCAGATAGACCTCCCGGTCAGGGCCGATGACGCGGTAGCCGTTGGCCTCGATCCAGGTCAACAGGGCGGCGTACGCCTGGTCGAGGGTGTCGTAACTTCCCTGGTGGATCACGCAGGCCGCCAACTCAACACCGGGCAACTCGCGCACCGTCACTCGCTCGTTGCCGGGAAGCGGTGCGCTCACCGGAGTGGTCACCTCCAAGTCTACGTCCCGTTCGCGGTATTCGGTGTCGTAATAGATGGTCAGTGAAGGGCCGATTGCCTTGGCTCCATGCTGCTCCAGGTAGACGGACAACTCTTTCCACAGCGGTCCCTGGTCGCCATAGGTGGGGATTACGTCGCGTATGGCGACGACCGTCTGCGGATCAACTTTCTTGAGCACTACGTCGTAAGTCGGCATTTTATCCTCCTGTTCGATTTGTCTCAGCCGCGCTCCCACCCGCGCCAGTCGCGCCTGATCCTCTCGCACCTGTTGCTCGAGTTCCATCTGCCTCATGCGCAACATGCCTCGGATTTGGGCCGGCGGCAGGTCGTCGTCCAGCAGCCGGGCGATCTGCTCCAGCGATAGGCCCAGGTCTTTGAGGGCCAGGATGCGGTTGAGCCGGTGCGACTGGTCAACCGAGTAGTAGCGATAGCCGGTGAAACGGTCTACACAGGCCGATTTAAGCAGCCCAATCTCGTCGTAGTAGCGCAGCGTCTTCACCGACACCTGGCTGATTCTGGAAAAGTCACCGATCTTGAACATTCCCTCTCTCCACGCGCGCTATGGTTCTTCGAAGACCTTCACTGATATTATACACCATCCCGTAGGGGGAGAGTCAAGACCCAATTTGGGCAACGTCAGCGCTGTAAACAAGACCGGGGCGGTTTCACGCCGCCCCGGCCCGTAGTTACGTGCAATAAGAAGCATCGGCCTCTGGAGGTCAAAGTTTCTCTTTCCTCCAGGAATCAGCGCCTGAGTACCTTCAGCCTGACAGCCGTTCACCTCGTAGAAGGAATGTAGGATATACTCCGGCCCGTTCAAGAAGGATTATTCAAGCGTCTGCATCAAGGCTTCCATGCCTACTATCAATCAACGGTGCGTTCGCGGCGGACAGATCCTCGGTCCAGCCACGGTCGCGCAGCCTGGGATCAATCAATTCACGGCGGGTTTGGTCCTCGTTGCGGCTCATGTGTATTCAGTGAATATCACATTCATTCGTCTCCTGCTTGAGCAGCGGCAAGGTGCCCAACTGAGCGCAAGTACACCTCGATGGCGGCCACAAAAGTCCTGGCATCCGTCAAAGTCCCTTCGGCGATCTGGCGGTTTACTTGAGTCATTTCACCATAGTCGTGTGTCTGACGACGGTCAAAAGCCAGGCGGAGGGAGCGAGAGAGTTCGCGGGAGAACACGCCAGTCTTTACAAACTCTCGATCAAAGAGAGCCAATGCTCCACTGTGCTTGGACGTACCGAGCCGTTTGGTCGCGAGAAGAGCCAGCAAAGCATAGAACATGGCATAATAGGCACGGTTGATTGTGCCACGCAAGGCGGACTCGTTGAGCAAGATCTCTGCTTCTCGCAGAGTTTCGTGAGCCTGCTCCATCCTGTAGCAAAGCAAGTCCTCAAGCTGTTCTGGTTTCATGGCCGGACTCCTTCTCGTTCGACGTTCAAGACAAGCGGGTTGGCTCCCATCGCTCCGTGCTCCAGTTCGAACCGCGTGGTCACCACTGTGGAGATTATCCGGTCCATCTCGAAACCTGTCTCCCAGGCAATCTCACTGATGCGCTGGCGCAACTCAGGGGTGCATGCTTCCAACTCGATAAACACATCCAGGTCCGAGTCAGGTGCAGCGTCACCCCTGGCCCGCGAGCCGAACACACGCAGGTCGAGGATGGGCACGACGTCCGCCAGGCGGCGCTGGAATTCGCGCACAATCTGCCGATCCGTTTCTGTTAGCATCTCTTTCGCCCTTTTTGTGTTACAAGTGAAATTGACCAGCCGCCGTGGGCAGTGGCCCATCCAGATTATAGCCCAAAGGCAGCACTTGCACAAACAACACCGCCCACCGTCTCCTCCTCCCCACCTCGACCGGTATCCAGGCCGAGGATTGCCAGTACCGGCAAGGAAAAGCATCACCAGCAAGTCAGGCTGAGTGTCTTTGCCAGCCGCCCAAAAATGCGGTATACTTCGGCGCGTGATTGACCCATCCCCCATCCCCCGCGCACTCATCATCGGAGCCGGCATCGGCGGCATGCAGGCCGCCCTCGACATCGCCAACGCAGGCTACGACGTCATCCTCGTTGACCGACTGCCTTCCATCGGCGGGCGCATGCACCAACTCTCGGACACCTTCCCAACGCTCGACTGCGCTCAGTGCATCCTCACCCCTCGCACCGTCGAGGTCGGCCACCACGAGCACATCCACCTGCGCACCTACTCCGAGGTTGAGGCGGTTGAGCCCCTTCCTGCCCCCTCCCGGAGGGGGGGGGAACGGGGGGGGTTCCGGGTACGCATCCGCCGCCACGCCGCCTATGTGGACTGGGAGAAGTGCACCGGCTGTGGCCTCTGCCAGGAGAAATGTCCCCGCAAGGTGATCTCCGATTTCGAGCGCGGCATGGGCAGCCGTAAGGCCATCTACACCCTCTCTCCCCAGGCGGTGCCGAACAAGCCGGTGATTGACCGCGAGCATTGCATCTTCTTCCAGCGGGGCAAATGCCGCGCCTGCGAGCGGTTCTGCCCGGTGGGCGCGATCACCTTCGACCAGGAGGACACAGTCGTCGAGGAGCGGGTTGAAGCGATCATCCTGGCCACCGGCTATGACCTCTACGGGCTGGAGAATATGCCCGAGTACGGCGGGGGCAAGGTGCCGGATGTGATTGACGCACTTGCCTTCGAGCGGCTGCTCTCCTCCTCCGGCCCGACCGCTGGCAAAGTCCAGCGCCCCTCCGATGGGAAAGTCCCCCGCGAGGTCGTCCTCATCCAGTGCGCTGGCTCCCGCGACCCCGAAAAGCACATGCCCTATTGCTCGAAGGTCTGTTGTATGTACACCGCCAAGCAGGCCATCCTCTACCGCCACCGGGTTCACGACGGACAGGCATACGTCTTTTACATTGACATCCGCGCCGTCGGCAAGCGGTACGACGAGTTCACCCAGAGGGCGATGGAAGACGAGCACGTGGTCTACCTGCGGGGCAAAGTCTCCCGCATCTTCCGCACCCCCCCCGACCCCCCCGAAGCGGGGGGGAGTGCAAAGGTAATGGTCTGGGGAGCCGACACACTCAGCGGTCAGCAGGTACAGATCGCCGCCGACCTGGTGGTGCTGGCTCCAGCGCTGGTGCCCCCCCCCACGACGCGGCGATTGGCCGAGATGTTGGGGCTGCCGACGGACGAACACGGCTGGCTGCTCCCCCTCGACTCAAACACACACCCTGTGGAGACCATCCGGCCCGGCGTTTTCCTGGCCGGCGCCGGCAGCGGGCCGATGGACATACCGGAGACGGTCGCCCACGCCAGCGGCGCAGCAGCCCAGGTGCTTAAACTCTTCTCCCACTGGCAGAACTTTTCCCCCCCTGTAGGGGGGGCTAGGGGGGGTAAGTAATGGCCCGCATCGGCGTTTTTGTCTGCCATTGTGGGCTCAACATCGCCAGCACGGTGGATGTGCAGCGGGTGGCCGAAACGTTGCGCCACTACCCCGGCGTCGCCTTCACCACCGACTACAAGTACATGTGCTCCGACCCCGGCCAGGGGCTCATCCAGCAGGCTATCACGGAGCACCACCTGGACGGAGTAGTCGTCGCCGCCTGCTCTCCGACGATGCACGAAGCCACCTTCCGCAAGGCTGCCACCTCCGCTGGCCTGAACCCCTACCGGGTAGAGATTGCCAACATCCGAGAGCAGGTCTCATGGCCGCATCAAAACGCGCCGGAGGAAGCCACCTGCAAGGCCATTGAGACGGTGCGCGCACTCGTGGAGAAGGTGCGCTACGACGAGCCGCTGGTGCCGCTCACGCTGCCCATCGTCAAGCGAGCGCTGGTCGTCGGTGGGGGCATCGCCGGGCTGACGGCCGCCCTGAACATCGCCGACACTGGATACCCGGTGATCCTCGTCGAGCGATCGGACCGGCTGGGCGGGCGGATGGCGCAACTCTCTCGCCTCTACCTCAACTTCGATGACAGCGAGGGCTTATTGAAAGAAAGCGTCAAGGCTGCCACCCACCATCCTCTGATCCAGGTGCTCACGAACGCAGAGGTGACGGAATTTGAGGGATACGTGGGGAACTTCGCGGTGGAAGTTTCAGGTTCCAAGTTTCAGGTTTCGGATTTGTATGACCTGAAGATTCAGACCTTGAAATATGAAACTCACCGCGTAGAAGTGGGGGCGGTGGTGCTCGCCACCGGCTTCGACCTCTACGCAAAGGAGAACCTGCCCGAGTACGGCGGCGGGCGGTATCCCGATGTGGTGGATAGCCTCCAATTCGAAGCCATGTTGAAGGAAGGGAAGATCCGCCGCCCGTCGGATGGCCGTGTGCCTCGGGAGGTCATCTGGGTGCAGTGCGCTGGCTCCCGCGATCCCAACATCCACCGACCCTATTGCTCCAAGATCTGCTGTATGTACGTCGCCAAGCAGTCCACCGCCTACCGCCAGGCAGTTCCAGAAGGCCAAGCCTACGTCTTTTACATTGACATCCGCTCCCAGGGTCGGGGGTACGACGAGTTTGTCCAGCGAGCGATAGAAGAATTCGGGGTCGTCTACCTGCGGGGTAAGGTGTCCAGGATCATCCAGCGGGATCAACGACTGGAGGTGTGGGGAGCCGACACGCTGAGCGGCAAGTCTGTGCGTGTGGGGGCCGATCTGGTGGTGCTGGCGACGGCAGCGGTGCCCAGCGCCGGGAGCGACGGTTTGGCCCGTCTTATGCGGGTCGCCACCGACGAGAGCGGCTTCCTCACCGAGGCCCACCCCAAACTGCGCCCGGTAGAGAGCCTCACGGCAGGCATCTACCTGGCCGGCGCTGCCCAGTTCCCCAAGGACATCCCAGAGACCGTGGCGCAGGCATCAGGCGCGGCAGCCAAGGTGCTGCAACTCTTCGCCCAGCGCGAGATAGTGGCCGAGCCGACCATCGCCGTCGTGGATGAGCGGCGATGCGTGGGCTGCGGGATGTGTGTGCCAGCCTGCCCCTACGAAGCCCGGGCGCTTCACCCGTGGAAGAAATTGGCGACGGTCAACGTGGCCCTCTGCCAGGGCTGTGGAGCCTGCGCCGTCGTATGCCGGAACAAGGCGACCGTCGTGCGCAACATGACCACGGGTCAGGTGCTGGCGATGATGGACGCAGTGTTGCCAATGACCAAAGCCCAATGACCAAACCATGCGTTCTCGTCGTCGGCGCTGGCCTGGCTGGAATGACCGCCGCCCACCACCTGGCCGAGTGGAGCGCGCAGGTCTACCTGGTGGATAGCGCACCGCACATCGGCGGCGCCTTCCTCCTGCTCGACCACACCTTCACCACCGACTCCTGCGGCCTCTGCCTTGCGCTCCCCCGCCAGCCTTCCTACTGCCCAACACTCTCCAGCGACTTCCATCCCCACATCACCCTCCTACCCCGCACTCGGCTGGTCGCGCTGGAAGGGGAACCGGGCAGTTTCATCGTCACCTTATACCATGAACCACGCTACGTAGACCCCGACCGCTGCGACAACTGCGGGGCGTGCGCCGCCGTCTGCCCGGTCACACAGAAATCCGTCCATCCTGCTTATTCGTGTTCTGAGCAAAAGGCCATCTACCCCCCACCCCCCCGTGCCATCCCCTTCGCCTACGCGCTCGACCCCGAAGCCTGCCTGAATTTCTCCCCCCCTATAGGGGGGGCGGGGGGGGTATGCGGGGCTTGCGCCGCCGCCTGTCCCCACGGGGCGATTGACCTGGAGGCAGCCCCGGGGGAGGAGCGGATCGAGGTCGGCGCGGTGTTGCTGGCACCGGGCTTCGCCCCCTTCGACGCCGCACGTGCGGTCGAGTATGGTTGGGGCCGCTGCCTCAACGTTGTCACCAACCTCCAGTTCGAGCACATGCTCAACCGCTCCGGCCCCACCAGAGGTCGCCTCATGCGCCCCTCCGACGGGCGGACACCCCGCCGCGTCGCCTTCATCCACTGCGTCGGCTCTCGTAACGCAACGCTGGGCCGCCCCTACTGCTCTACCTCCTGCTGTATGATCACCGCCAAGCAGGCATGCCTCGCACAGAAGGCCACGCCGGAGGCAGAGGTGACCGTCTTCACGATGGACGTGCGGACGGCAGGCAAGGGGTACGAGCGGTATTTCCAGCGGGTGGCAGCCCTGCCGAGTGTGACCTACCGGCGGGGGAGACCAGCGGCAGTGCAGGAGGTGCCCGGCAGCCGAAACCTACGGCTGCTGACACCGGACGGGGAGGAGGAATTCGACCTGGTTGTGCTGGCGGTTGGATTGGGGCCGGCGGATGGCGTGCGGGAACTGGCCGCCCGCACCGGCATCGCCCTCGGCGAACACGGGTTCATCCTCCCCGGCGACGATGGCCCCGGCATCACCTCTCATCGGGGCATCTTCGCTGCTGGGGCTGGCCTGGCCCCCGCCGACGTTCCCGAGGCGGTGACCCAGGCCGCGGCCGCGGCTGCGCTGGCGGCAGGGGTGCTGATCAATAAATCAACAAATCAGCAAATCAGCAAATCAGCAAGCCAACAAACCAACCAGTTAACCGACCAACCAAGCAACATCGGCCTCTTCCTCTGCACCTGCCATGGCACGCTGGAGAAGACATTGGACTTCCCCGCGCTGACCGCCGCAGGCGAACATCTGCGCGGTGTGGCCCACGTCGAGCGGCTGGAAGCGGCCTGCGAAGAGCCGGGTCTGGCAGCCATCGAGCGCGCCGTGGCGGAACACACCCTCAACCGGATCGTCGTCGCTGGCTGCTCACCCCACCTCTACGCCGACCGGTTTGAGGCATTGATGGCCCGCCTGGACTTGCCCACCCGCCTGCTGGCTCGGGCCAACGTCCGTGAGGGGGCCGCCTGGGCCCACGGGCGCGGCCACGCCGCTGCGGCCGCCGTCGCCCGGGGAGAGGTGGAGATGGCCGTCGCGGGCCTGCGGGAGACCCCTTACCGTCCCTTCCACCCCCGCCCGCAGGAGACCGTCGCCCGGCGGGTGCTCGTCCTGGGCGGCGGGCTGGCCGGCATGACCGCCGCGCTCACCCTGGCCGGCCTGGGGGTGGAGTGCGACCTCGTGGAGCGGGAAGCCCAACTGGGCGGCAACCTGCGCGAGAGCCTTCGCACGCTGGAGGGGCTGGACGTCCAGGCATTGCTGGCCAGGACGGCAGAGCATGTGCGGCAGGCAGAGCGGGTGCGCGTCTGGACCGAAGCGGAACTGGTGGGCTGGTCCGGCGTGCGGGGGGACTTCGCAGCGGAGATACGGACCAACGACGAGACCCGCTCAGAGCACTACGGCGCACTCATCGTCGCCACCGGCGCAGAACCGGCCACGACGACGGAGTATCTCTACGGGCAGCACCCCCGCGTCCTTACCCAGCGGGAGTTGGAATTGCAAATTGCAAATTCGAGACTGCAATCTGCAATCTGCAATCTGCAATCTATAGTGATGATCCAGTGCGTTGAATCCCGTGACGAGGCCCACCCCTATTGCTCCCGCATCTGCTGCGCGCACGCGGTCAAGAACGCGCTGGCGCTCAAGAGTCTCGACCCCGCCGTCGAGGTCAGTATCCTCTTCCGCGACATTCGCATGCCGGGGATGCAGGAACTCTACTACCAGCAGGCCCGCCGGCTGGGAGTGCGCTTCCTGCGTTACGAGCCGCCCGAAAGACCGGTGGTCGAAGGGGACGGCGACCGCCTGTGCGTCACAGTGCGCGACACGCTGTACGACGAGACAGTCACGCTGGAAGCCGACCTGCTGGCCCTCTCCACCGGCATCGTCCCCCGCGACAATCGCGCGCTGGCCGAGGTGCTGGGAGTGGGGCTGGACGAGGACGGCTTCTTCGCTGAGGCTCACCCCAAGTTGCGACCGACCGACCTGGTCCGGCCTGGCATCTTCCTGTGCGGGCTGGCCTACGGGCCACGCTTCATCACCGAGACTATCGCCCAGTCGCGGGCGGCGGCGCTGCGGGCCGCGCTGGTCGTCGCCCGCCCGGCGGAGCCCCGTCACGACATCGCCACCGTCGAGGCGGACCTATGCAGTTTCTGCGGCCTCTGCGTGGCTGCCTGTCCCTACGGAGCGCGGGTGCTGGACGAGGAGGAGCGCGTCGCCCGTGTGCTCGACCACCTCTGCCAGGGCTGCGGCGCCTGCGTAGCCGTCTGTCCCAACGGGGCCAGCCGCCAGCCGGCCCTCGAGTCTGTGCAGGCACTGGCGCTGGTGGATGCGGCGTTGAACGAATGAGTAGGAGTAGATAAGCAGATGAGTGATGAACACACGACCGAGTTCGAACCGCGCATCGTCGCATTCCTGTGCAACTGGTGCACCTACACCGGCGCTGACCTGGCCGGCACCTCCCGCATCCAATACCCGCCCAACGTGCGCATCATCCGCCTGATGTGCAGCGGGCAACTGGACCCCATCTACGTCGCCAAGGCGGTGCTGGAGGGGGCCGATGGCGTCCTCATCGGCGGCTGCCACCCTGGAGATTGCCATTACCAGTCCGGCAACTACAAGGCCCGCCGCCGCGTCGCCATCATCCACCAGGTGCTGGAACAACTGGGCTTCGACCCCGACCGGGTCTGGCTACGCTGGATCAGCGCCTCCGAGGGGCAGTACTTCGCCGACACCGTGACCGAGATGGTGGCAACGATCAAGGAGAAGGGTCCCTCCCCCTTCCGTGGGCAATGGAGCATCTGATGCGGAGAGTGGAGGATGGAGAATGGAGGATGGAGAATGGAGAATGGAGAATAGAGAGGCGGTCTGCCCACTGTTATGAAGGGATGGCTGAAAGTAAAAGACAGCACGGAACAGGCAATTAACCGCCTGCTGGAGACGTTGCTTACCAACGGCATCGTGGATGGGCTGCTGGTGCCGCTGCGCACTCCCGACGGCCGCAACGCGGTGCCAACGCTGGTGCGTGACCCCGCTCTGTTGGAGCGGGCCGCGCCGCTGGCCCCGGTCCTGCCGGTCAACGGGGGGACGGTTCTGGGACGGGTTACGGCCACCGGCGCGCTGGGCCGCGTGGGGGCTGTCTTGCGCAACTGCGAACTCCGCG
>Ga0114918_10000425_pt1 | contig 36280 bp, 39 predicted proteins | sample LantaG_FD_87015 | JGI IMG/M metagenome (GOLD analysis project Ga0114918, IMG submission 87015) | Deep subsurface microbial communities from Baltic Sea to uncover new lineages of life (NeLLi) - Landsort_02402 metaG | ecosystem: Environmental > Aquatic > Marine > Oceanic > Sediment | place...
AGCAGAAGAATATCTTCACTTTCTTGGCTTCAGCCATAACAGGGTAAGATGCTACTACCCAACGGCAAAAATAGAGGTACCAAAAAAAGAAATCCCTAAGATATTTCAACCTGATATAAGTGAAAAAATAATAAAAAAATTCAAAAAAATCGGGTTTAGGCATATAACAATAGATATTGAAGGTTACAGGACAGGAAGCATGAATGAATAATATAGCCTTTGCTTTCGCAGGATCAATGGTTTTTCAGCCAGTGCTTAATGCCCTATTTTAGCAAGAAAATCCTTGTTGTTTTTTGAAAAAATATCTCTAATCTCGTCTGCTTCAAGCCCGGCACCTTTTGCTATTTTTTCTTGAGAATCATTCAAAAAGAGATCTTTATGGCTATGAGAATCACTATTTATTAAAAATTTCACCCCTGCTTCTCTTCCTGATTTTACCACAATTCCATTTGTCAGGCTGTGTCCCACCCTTGAAGTTATCTCAACATATATGTCATTTTTTGCGGCAGCTTTTGCCTCCCTCTGTGAAAAAAGTCCGGGGTGCGCAAGCAAATCAACATATCTTGAATTCACTGCTTCCCAGTTAGTGCCTGCTTCAACTTCTTCTACTATGGTTTCTCCATGTACTACTACCAGCTTTGCACCAAGGTCTTTGGCATATTTTGCCATATCGTTTATGCTCTTTGCAGGAACATTTGTAAGTTCCACGCCAGGTATGGCAGTTATATCCCAATAATCCTCTGCCAGTTTGCAGTCCTTTTTTACTTTTTCAATTAAATAATCAAGGTTGGAATAACTTGCATGATCGGTTATCGCAATGCACTTATATCCTGCAGCAACTGCAAACCTTATTAATTCAATTGGACTGTTAATCCCATCAGACAAAAAAGTGTGAGTATGAAAATCATACACCATAAGAATTATCCCTTTCCATAGTGTTTAGTATATTAATTTACCAACAAAATTTTTTATAATTCTACCAATATAAATTGTAAAAAACTATAATTTTATTATATGTTATAGTAAGCTTTACACAAAGTGTTTTTATAATTTTAGATTTAACATAAAACTCAAATAAATCGGAACCATATAGAATACGCAGGTTATGGCAAATGAAGATATAGAAAAATTTGTACTGGCGTTAAGCAGCGGCATTAGAAGAGAGGTCCTTCCTTATTTTGGCAACCAGAGCTCCAAACATATTTCTGGTAAAGCTATAGGAGGAGATTCTACTTTTTTGATAGATGATATATCAGAAACATACCTAAAAAAATATATAGAAGACAAAAATATTGATATTGCTTACTACTCTGAAGACAAAGGGTTAGTCAAATTTGGTTCTCCAAAAAATTTTTTAATAATAGACCCTATAGACGGAACCCGTGCTGCTGCTGCCGGACTTGAATCCAGTTGTATCTCAATTGCACTTTCCAAATACAAAGATGAGCCAAAAATGAAAGACCTGGAATTTGGCTGTGTTCAGGAAATAAAAACTGGAAAGATGTTTATTGCCAAAAAGGGGGAAGGAGTAAAAATTATTGATGGTGACAAAACCATGACACCTGCTCTTTCAAATAACACTGATATCAGGTCTCTTTTCTGGTCAGTCGGGCTGCGAGGCAGGCCTGCAGTTCCAATCATCGGCGTCCTGGAAGAATTAATTGATGCTTCCAATTTCAACGGCAGCGTTTTCTACCTTGGAAGTGCTTCCTTTTCCATGACAAGGATAGTGTCAGGGCAGCTTGATTGCTACATTGACATTGGCCACAGGCTCATAAGCGACTTCCCGGCTTTAGAAAAAAACTATGCAAGGGTTGGCCATGGAAGTATTATCAATAATTATCCATACGACATAGCTGCAAGCTATTTAATATTAAAGGAGAGCAAAGCTACCATAACCGATGCATACGGTAATGACCTGGATGAACACTGCCTGATGGGAATAGGCAAAAAATATCAGCTTTCCACAATAGCTTCATCAAGCGAAGACCTTCATTCTGTATTGCTTATGCTCATAGACAAAGGCTTTAATAAATTAGCGAATGATATAGACAGATATTTGCAAATAAAGTAGAGCAGCCGCAGGTCTTAAACAAACATCAATAAATAAAGACAATTAGGCACAGATGATTAACAATTTAATAGAAAAGATGGGATTTTCAATCTGCCACCAACTTCCCTCAAGAAGTTTAAATATAGGCAATCTTTATCTCCCTGTATGTTCAAGATGCAGCGGAATTTACATCGGCTTTACAGTATCAGCAATAATTTTATTTATAATGTTTAGGAAAAAAGAAAATAGCCTTCCGCCTGCCTATATTACAGTAATTTCATGCTTGTTTATATTCTCAACCGTGGCAAATGGAATCCTGTCATACCTGACTCCATTTAGTACAACTAACAATGCCAGGTTTATAACTGGTTTTTTATGCGGGGCTTCTGTTGCAATAATGCTTTATCCTATTTTTGTTTTTCAGTATTACAAAAAGTCAAAAAATATAAAAATACTGTCAAATCCTGTAAAATTTGTTGCATACCTTGTTATATTGATGATATTTATTGCTGCATCACTGGCAAGAATTAGTTTTTTAGATTATTTTTTTTATTACTTAACTGCTTTCTCAATTATATTTACATTCTACTTTGTAAATCTTGTAATAACCTTACTGGTGCCATTCTTTTCACAAAGAGCAGAGAAACTGCTGGGCAAGTACCTTGCCTTACCATCAGTTATATCTATTTCTATGCTGGCAATAGAGCTTTTCTTCTCCTGCAGGTTTCATCAGTTCCTGCTTAAATTTTAAATTTTGAGATTTTAAAATAAATCAATAAATCCATAGCGGGAATATACAAATAAAGTAACTATTGCAGAAATTGCAGCACCCAATGTCACCTGCAGAATAGTATGCCTTTTGATTTTAACTCTTGCCCACCCAACTAAAATGGTTAGAAGCAGAAGAGTTAGCATCCATTTTCCAAACAAGACACAATAAGTTATAGTAACAAAAGTTACCCAGCTGGTATGAAAGCTTATTTTCCAGAAGTACGTTATAGCAGTTAAAATTACTGTGATGATTATGCTTGCTACAAATATAGACCTTAAAAATATATGTGCTTTTAGGATATATAAAACAAAATAACCAAGTATATAACAAATAATTGTTACAATTAGCGGCTTGATCCTGTTTTCCTTATTTGGAACATGCATGTCATCTACCATATTCTTTTTAAATAAAGAGAATATGTATAAATAAGGAATTAATGTCCCAAATAAAATACACAGAAAAGCCCATCCCAATGCACTCAGAGGATTTTTTATTACAGCAAGACAAATAATAATAAAAATAGGAATTGATATAAGTGACCCATCAAATACGCGGGATAATACTTTTGCAAATTTTTCCATATTTTTAAAATTCCAAGAATACGTTTACTTATAAGTTTATAAATATTTAAATGCACATTATAATCTAATTGCTTTAATTTTCAAAACTTTTTTATAAAATGTTTACCAAATTTTACAGAAACAAGCCTGAACCTTACACGCAAAACCATAAGTTTGACAAACCTTATGTGGTACAATATATTCTTATTATTAAAAGTTAGAAAAAAGGAGTAAAAAATAGATACACTAAGGATATACTGTGCCCAAATTAACCCAACTGTTGGTGATTTTGAAGGCAATTACAGTATTATTTCATCTCATATAGAAGAAGCAAAAAAAAGCAGGGCAGACATAATTGTATTCCCTGAATTATGTATTCCAGGCTACCCTCCGGAAGATCTGCTCCTGAACCCAGCTTTCATAAACAAAAATCTCTCATATTTAGAAAAAATAAAAAATCTTTCTACAAATATAGCTGTAGTAGTAGGTTTTGTTAATGCAGATAAAGAGAATAAGCTATATAACTCAGCGGCAATCCTCTATAACCAGGAAATTAAATCCATATATAATAAGCAGTTGCTGTCAAGCTACTCAGTGTTTGACGAAGAGAAATATTTTCAAAAAGGTGCTGAAAATTATATCTACAGGATAAAGTCTGTCCCTATAGGAATTAATATCTGCGAAGACATGTACTTTCCTTCAGGGCCTGCAAAGATACAATCTATTTTAGGGGGGGCAGAACTTATAATAAATATATCAGCTTCTCCCTACTACATTGGAAAAATTGAAGAAAGAGAAAAAATTTTATGTGCAAGAGCAGCAGACAACAGGGTAAACATCGCATATGTAAATTTAACAGGTGGCCAGGATGGATTAGTATTTGATGGCAACAGTTTAATTATAAACGAAAAGGGCAGTATTTTAGCCCGTGCAAAACCATTTCAGGAAGATGCGCTGATATACGATCTGGATACAAAGAAAATACAGGCATGCCGCCTTCAGGATACTAAACTTAAAAATCAAAAAATTAAAATGGAGCAGAGTTATGCCCCCCTGCCAGTTATAGATATAGATAATTATAAAAATACACAAAGGGGTGATTTACAAATAAAAGAAGGGTCAAATAAAAAAAAGAAGCTAAAATCCAGTAAATTTATAAATAAATATAGCCAGTACATATCCTGCAGAGAGGAGGAGACGCTTAAGGCACTTATTTTGGCTACACAGGATTACATCATAAAAAACGGGTTCAAAAAAGTGGTGTTAGGACTAAGTGGCGGCATTGATTCAGCGCTGATAGCAGTAATTGCAGTTTCTGCGATAGGCAAAAGCAATGTTGCAGCAATTATGATGCCTTCCATATATTCATCGCAGGAGAGCATTGCTGACGCAAGAAAACTTTCGTTAAATCTTGGTATTGCAAACATTACAATTCCAATATCTACTATCTACACCAGTTATATTGAGAATCTAAGAGAAATATTTAAATGCAAAGAGATAAATGTTACAAAAGAAAATATTCAGGCAAGAATCAGAGGTAATATTTTAATGGCAGCAGCAAACGAGAACAACTGGCTTGTTCTGTCAACAGGAAATAAAAGTGAGATAAGTGTTGGATACTGCACCCTGTATGGAGATATGGTAGGTGGATTTTCTCCCATCAATGATATTTACAAAACGGATGTTTATAATATCTGTAAATTTATCAATAAGAAATATTCTAACCTGATCCCGGAGAGAATACTTACAAAGGCTCCTTCTGCTGAGCTGAAACCAGGTCAAAAGGATGAGGACAAACTCCCGCCCTATAGCATATTGGACCGCATATTAAGGTCTTACATAGAAGATGAAAAGGATTATAGTTCTATTGTTAAAATGGGATTTGATGAAAAAATAGTAAAAGACGTAATATGTATGGTAGACTTCAATGAATACAAAAGGAGACAGGGAACTCCTGGAATTAAGCTTACCCAAAGAGCAGTCAGCAGAGAAAGAAAGTATCCTATTACCAATAAGTTCCGACTGGCTTAAAAGCTGCTGCTGTACAGAAAATGGTTAAAAATATGATTGAGATATTACTTTTTTCCAATAGTAACAAAAATATAGAAAAGATAAAAAAAATTATAGGAAGCAAAAATTTCAAATTATCTGCAAAAATAATAGCTAAAAAGTTTTCTACTGATTCTAAGCTGAATACTGTTTCAGAAGAGAAAATTTCCAAAAATACTAAGCTAATGATTTTAGATATAAGTGGCCAGGATATTTTTAAATTGCCAAATGTAAAATATCGACATGCAGCAATCCTCAATAATATGTCCAAAAACTGTGACATAGCAAAACTGATCATACTGTCTCCAAATCAAAAAGAGATCCTGTCCAGCAGTAAAACAAAGTTTGAAGATTTCATTTTTCAGTCCCAGCTTCAGGACGAGCTTTTAATGAGAATTAATCTTATGCTGGCCAGGCAAAAAACCCTGATGTCTAAAAACAGTATATCTGTAGAAGGGCTGGTATTAAATTTAGATAAATACGAGCTGTCCGTAAACGGAAAATTAGTAGAATTAACCTTTAAAGAGTATGAATTATTAAAATTTTTACTTCAAAATCAGAATAAAGTATTCTCCAGAAGCAAGCTTTTATCGAAGATATGGGGCTATGATTTTTATGGTGGCAGCAGGACGGTGGATGTTCATATAAGAAGGTTGCGATTCAAAATTGCCCCATATGACCTCATGATAAAAACAATCAGAAATGTAGGATACATATTCATCCCTAAAAATTAACACAGATTTAACATAGTTTTAAATTATTTCAGGCAAAATTGGTATATAATATTTTTACAGATTCTTAAAATATATTAGGACTAATGTAAGCAATTATAAAAAAGAGGGAGACGCAATGGAAAACAACGAAAAGATGAAAGAATATGTATTAAAGAAAGCTCACGACAACGACATAAAATTTATAAGGCTTTGGTTTACCGATGTTCAGGGTTTTCTCAAAAGCTTTGATATTACTGTTGAAGAATTAGAAGATGCATTATCTGAAGGCATGGGCTTTGATGGTTCATCAGTTGAAGGCTACTCCAGAATTGAAGAAAGTGATGTTATAGCTATGCCGGATCCTAACACCTTTCAAATATTTCCACATGACACTGATGGAAAAGGAGTAGCCAGAATGTTTTGTGACATATTGGAATCCGATGGTTCTCATTTTAAAGGCGACCCGAGATGGGTTTTAAAAAGAACATTAAAAAAAGCTAAAGAAGTGGGCTACACATTTTACGTAGGACCAGAACTTGAATATTTTTACTTCAAATCTGATAATGGCGTACCCGAGACATTAGATAGGGGTGGGTATTTCGATTTAACAACTTTAGACGTATCAAAGGATCTTAGAAGAGATACTGTTATTTTTCTTGAGGCTATGGGTATTGGTGTTGAATTTTCCCATCATGAAGTGGCCCCTTCGCAGCATGAAATTGACTTAAGATATACTGATGCTTTAACTATGGCTGATAGCGCTATGACCTACCGTATTATAGTTAAAGAGGTAGCTGCAAAACATGGAGTTTATGCAACTTTTATGCCAAAGCCCATCTTCGGTGAAAATGGAAGCGGAATGCATGTCCACCAGTCTCTCTTTAATGGTGACCGAAACACATTCTATGATCCTAAAGATAAATATAATTTATCACAAACTGCTAAATATTATATCGCAGGCTTACTAAAACACTGCAAAGAATTCGTCGCCGTAACAAATCAATGGGTTAATTCATATAAAAGGCTTGTCCCGGGATATGAAGCTCCGGTTTATATCTCATGGGCCAGAAAAAACAGGTCAACTCTGGTAAGGGTACCCGGGTATAAGCCCGGAAAAGAAACTTCTACGAGAGTTGAATTTAGGTGTCCTGACCCTGCCTGCAATCCTTACCTTGCTTTCAGCGTAATGCTTGCAGCCGGTCTTGAAGGGATTAAAAACAAATATGCTCTCCCTGCACCAGTGGAAGAAAATATATTTAAAATGGATAAGGAGAGAAGAGGAGAAGCAGGCATAGAAACACTTCCAGACAACCTTCGTGAAGCAGTAAATTATATGGAAAGCAGCAGCTTAATCAGAAAAACTCTTGGAGATCACATTTTCTATAAATTTATTGCAAATAAAAGGATAGAGTGGAATAGATACAGGACACATGTATCTGACTATGAACTTAATTCTTATCTGTCCATACTTTAGAATGGCTTTATTATAATATGTGCTCTTTCTAAGTAGGCGCGGGAAGCTTTTCATAACATTTTCTGGTTTTGGGTAAGTTATATGTTTGTTTTCTAATAAGCATATAACTTACCGTATGGCCTGTGGGTATATGGAATTAATTTGAAAAAATTATCAGCAGAACTTTTGCTATTAGAGATCTTCTCATCTTTTACATCAAAAACAGTAGAGTAATTATTTATATATTTGTATAAAATTTTTCTATCTTCCCCATCGATTTTCATTTCTCTTACTTCATTGCCTGTCTTGCACTGTCCAAGCTCTCCCCTAATATAAATCCTCCCTCCATGCATACCTGTCCCTACATAATTTCCAACTAACCGTTTGCCGCCTACAAAAGGTATGTCTAAAACTTTTTTGCCCTTCGATCCTAACACTATAATAATGCCGCCAGCCATATACTCACCTAAAAAATCTCCTGCGCTTCCTCCTACCACTATTACCGGCACTCTTCCAGAATGGGATTTCATATTAATACCGCCTCTGTAGCCAATATCTCCCTTGATATATATTTCTCCGCCTCTCATGGAATAGCCTAAAATGTCTCCAGCGTCTCCATGGATGATAATTCTGCCTGAGTTCATAGTATTGCCAACTCCATCTTGTCCGCTGCCATAAACTTCAATTACAGGTCCATCCGTAAAAGCTCCCAGGTTATTCCCCGGAGTTCCATAAATCTTAATACTATTTTTATGCTCAAGACCATCCCCAATATACCTTTGCCCTAAAACATTTCTTATTGTAATGCTTAGATTTGAACCCTTGCTGCAATTACAGTTTTTACTTTTAGATAACATTAGCAGCTTCGGGCTAGACAAACCTTAAAAACTATGCTTACTCTTTATTCTGCGCCAAACTCATCGCACGCATCAATAACATATTTTAAGTAAGCACACCGCCGGGCCTCCGCCCATAAGTCCGGCTACATACCCTGCCTCCATTATTTCTTTTCTAGTAGCTCCTGTACCTATTGCGTTCTTCACGTGAAGAGAAATGCAAAACGTGCATTTTGCACATACGCTCAGAGCAACTGAGATAAGTTCCTTAGTTTTTAGGGTAAGAGCGCCTTCCTTCTCGCTTGCTCCGACAAAATCTTTAAAAGTTTTCATCCATTCCGGGTTTTCTTTTCCCAGCATACCAAATGCTGATAGGACATCTGCCTGTATTTCCTTGATGTTGTTTGACATTTTTACCTCTCTTTTGTCTTTTTTATATTGATATGCTGCCCAATAATAATTAAAAATCCTCTATGTGTAAAGGTCTAAACACTATTTCTTTTTCAATTTTTTTTCTTGCGGCCCATGTTTTTTATTATATTCTTCACACCCGCTTGCATTACAAAAGATACGATTTATGTTAAAAACTTTAGTAAAAGACTTAAAGCAATACAAAAAATTCCGGCAAGGGCCATCTTTATGCCGCTTATTATTAAATTACTCTTTGAGATATTTCCTAAAAACAAGCCAATCCCAAATAGTATTAAAAATGCAAGTCCAAATCCCAAATAGTAACAAATGTTTATTGGGATAAACTTCCCAAATAAAAATGGAACAAGCGGGATAAATGCTGTTACCACAGGTGAGAGACCGTTTACCGCAGCAAGTACCCTTGAAGCATATTTTTGGGCATAAGCTATAACAGTTTTATCCAGGTCATGCAGCGTTGATTTTTCCAAATCATCTATCTCTTTTTTTCTTTCAGCGCTCTCACTAAAATAAGCACTCCATACTCCCGAAACTCCCAGCGATATGCATATTGCTGCCCCGGCAATTACAACATTAATATAATCCCTTATCCCTATAATATAGCTTCCAACAAGAACACCAATGATTGTTATGACACCATCAAAACCATTTATCGCAAAATACCTTCTAACAATCTTGGCTATGCCAGCTATTTTGTTGTAAGTCCTTACCTTTTTTATATATTCAGCAAGATTTTTCTTAAAAATAACCATTCCCGTTACTCATCGGATTCACTCCCAGTTTCTTCTTGTGCTTCTGCTTCCGGGACAAACTCGGAATAACTGTTGTCTCCTTCCTGCAGCTTGCTTAAATCTATAAGAGGTACTATCCCTTCCGGCAATATTCCCCAGGTTATGTTAGGAGAAAGTTTTTGGATAAACTCAAGTTGAATTATCTGTGGATACTGGTGAAGCGCTTCTCCTTTAATCATAATTTGTTCTGCTTCTGCTTCTGCTCTAACTATTGCCTGCTCTTTTTTTATCTTTTCCTGTTCCAAAACATTTTTCTCCACTACTATTTTTTCTTCTGCAATCTGTTTGTCTTCCAGTATGCTAAAGTACTGTTCTGTAAAATCAATTTTCCTGAGTAAAAACTCATCCATTATTATTCCATTATCCTCAAATACAGGTCTCAGAGTATTTGATATCTCGTCCTGTACATCAAAAACCTGCTTAGAATAAAGCTGGGAAGCTGTATATTTTTTAGGTATGTTTCTGGATAGTGATCTTGCTTCTGTTTTTACTACTTTCTCTACCAAATTATCCATGGTGCCTATATTATTTAATATCCATTCTGCTTCCTTCCCATCAATTGCAAACCTGATAGTATACTTTATCGTTATCTGCTGACCATCTAAGGAAGTAGTATCAACTGTATAGTCAGGATAATTGGCCATGCTTGACCCTGGTTCATCACTTGTTTCGTAAGTTACCTGTCTCGTTGAATAATTAACAGTATTTTGAATAAATGGTACCTTAAAGTGTATCCCCGGATAAAAAGACACTCCTATGGTTCTGCCAAACTGGGTAAGCACCTGAATATTTCCAGCCTGAACTATCACTACACTGTTAAAAATTAACACCAACAATACGATAAATACAATAACTCCTACTACTATTTTAGGGGTAGCTTTCACTATAACACCTCCTGTTATTTTTATTACTGTTCTATTATTCCAGTAATTTTGCTAAACTTTTTCTTCTGAAGTTACGTTATATGGGTTCTATGACAATACATGTCATGGTATCTTTAATACATTTTAAATTTTGGATTTTAGAAATGACTGCCTTCCCAAGAGTATTTAAATCTGCGCTTTCAATAAACACTATTAAATCATAGGGACCAGTTACTGTATTGACAAATTTAACTCCCTTGATTTTTAAAATCTTAGTATATGCATCACTTTGCATCCCAAGCCTGGTTTTTATCATTACGTATGCCGATACCACTTTTATCCTTTCTTCCCATAGTAAATACACATAGCAATATACCACTTATCATATTTTTTTTCTACTTATCTGAAAACGATTCGGGCCCATAAACATAGTAAATTGCTCCACGCGTTTGCGCTTATGCTTTTAAGATAACTGTTAAAGCAAAATTTGCTAATTTATGGTGGCAATACCACTGAATAACAATTGCTAATTGGTGCCCCATTTTGCCTAAAAAAGTGTTGTTCTCTTGATTAAAAAAATATAAATTAATATAATAATCAAAATATAAATTAAAAATTTTCATATTATAAATAAGGAAGCAACACAATGGCGCTTATAAATTTAAAAGATTTATTAAATCATGCGAAAGAAAACAGCTATGCAGTCGGGGCATTTAATGTAACAAACCTTGGATTCATTGATTATCTGATTGATGCAGCAATTGAAGAAAATTCACCAATCATCATGCAAATAGCTGAGGTTCATTTCAAATACATGAATTTAGAAGAAATAGTCCCTGCTATGATAGATGCATCTAAAAAAGTAGGCGTTCCGATATGTATCCATTTAGATCACGGCCAGAGTCTTGAAACCATAGTCAGGGCAATAAGGGCAGGATTTACTTCTGTTATGTTTGATGGAAGCAAATACCCTTTAGAGGAAAACATCAAGATAACCAGGGAAGCAGTTAAAATTGCCAGCAGCGTAGGTGTAAGCGTAGAGGGAGAGATTGGTTATATAGGCGGCGAAGTTATAGCAGAAGACGCACCAATTCCGCATTCTCCCAAAAAGGAATTTTTTACCAAAGTTGACGAAGCGGTTGATTTTTGTAGAGAAACAGGTGTTGACGCTTTAGCTATAGCTATAGGAAATGTACATGGGTTTTACAAAGGAAAGCCTGCTCTTGATTTTGAGAGACTTTCTCAGATAAGAGATGCTGTGCCAGTTCCCCTTGTTCTTCACGGAGGTTCCGGTATATCAGATGAAGATTTCAAAAAGGCAGTTAGTCTTGGCATATGCAAAATTAATTTCTACACTGCTATGTCTGCAGCCGCAGTAAAAAGAATCAGGGAGTATCTGTCCGAAAATCCTGGCGTGGTCAGCTACCCTGATGTTGTAAAAAAAGGTATGGAAGAGATAAAGAAAGTCGTCAGAGAACGGCTTGCTGTATTCGGCAGCAGTAATATGTGTGCTCCGGAAAAAACTATATGCATTTCCTGCTCAGAAGAAAGCTGCACTCTTGTAGATCCTAAAATGAGACCAGCAGCCAGGACTATTTTATATGGTGACCTTGTTGAAAAAATATCAAAGGAAGTAATCTCAAGTTTTTCCAAAAATAAATAAAATAGTTAACCCCTCAAAACATTAATTTTCTATTTTGTTCCACCATTATTTGAATTTATGTGATAATATTTGATTGCTGATAATAAATATTAGCAATGCAAATATATTTTTAGTTTATAGATTTCATACTGGTGGTTTTATGGCTCTATTGGGATTACTGGCATTCTTTCAGATAACATTTATTCCTGGTTATATTTTTTTAAATATACTTAAGCTGCAGAAAGGCAATAAACTACAGACTATTGTCTACAGTTTTTCACTAAGTTTATTAATCAATTACTTCTTAATATATTTTTTTACCTTAATTAACTGCTATAAGCCCTGCGTAATCTATACCATTTTAACAGTTGAAATTATCTACCTTATTTATTTCATCATGAAAAGAAGAATACATTTTTATGTCACACTTAATACAAGTACTCTGGAATCGAATCTATTCTTTACCACGGCAGTTTTAATCACTACGGTATTCTTTTATTTTTTTATTTCCAATACAAATGCAGTGTTTAACAATTGGGATCCTGCATTCTCGTGGAACATGTGGGCTATTGACTGGTACTTAAATGAAATTCCTTCTCTTACTAACTTGTATCCTCAATTAATTCCATCCAACTGGTCTCTTACCTATATGATGATGCAAACCCACCATATACAATTATTTGCAAAATTAATAATGCCGCTTTTTGCCATTCTTACTTTATTTTTATTCTTAAATCTATATCTAAAGAAAAAAAATATTACTTATCTTTCTGCCTTAATTATATATGTAGTTATTCTTTTAAATTACGCTTTAGCCTTCATTAAAACCGGTTATGTGGACATAGCAGTTTCGTTTTTTTCGCTTCTGACCCTTTATGCCATATTAAATACCAAAGAAGATACTACAAATATAAAAGACGTGATTTTAATCATCCTGTTCTCTTCAGCAGCAGCGCTTACTAAACAGATCGGCTGGTATATTTTTATCATTTCCATTGGGTGGATTATATCGAACTTGGTTAAGAACAGAAAAAAAACGACTAAAACAAATATCTCGCTTGCAGTTTCTATGTTAGTACTGATAGTGTTAATGACATCATCGTGGTATATAGTTAAAATAATTGAAATAAATAAGGGTCTGGATTTCAGTAACATTTTATTTCTGACCCATGACATTTATCATGGTGCTGCTTTTATAGAAAGATTTATCACCGGTTCCGGAAGTCTTCAGGGAGGCACGTGGTTTTTTGTGTTATTGCTGCTTCTTGCTGCCATTAGTTTTTTTAATAAAAAATCAAGGTGGGTTTCAATAACTATAACTTTCCCTCTTGTTTTGCTCTGGGGGTTCTTCTTCAGCTATGACCGCAGAAATCTCATACCTTCAATTCCTTTTATAGCTTACTCCTGTGCTTTTGGTATATCTTTTATACATGACAGGTTTTTAAAAAGAAGAATTAAAGGTACAGGGAGTATAAAGGACTTGCGTCTTAATAAACTTTCTTTAGTTTCCTTTATAGTTTTTAATGTAGCGATAGCTGCTGTTGGTTTTACCATCATTTTAAATAAGAATATACAAAATTCTCTAATAATATGGACCTCAAATATAAAAGGAAAACCTGTGGGGCAATTCTGGAATGCACAATTAATTGACCTTGCTGTGATTATAGTTTTAGCCAGTATATTTATGACAATATTTTATATCTACCTTATATTAAAAAAGAAATTACCATACAAAAACTTCCATGTTAAATTATCAGAGAAGCAAGTACTAACTGCCTTTCTTGTAATTATGGTGTCAGCTTCCATAGTATCATATTTTTACACCGGCAGATTAACTTCCCAGCAGATAGAAAAGCAAAAACTTTTAGGTTCTCCTACAATAAATAATCTTCTTTACCGCTATAAGGACGAACATGAAATTGGTGGTAAAATAATTACAGATTATTACTGGGCAACTATATTGCCCGGCTTTGAAGATCAGGGCTCTAAAATTTTTAAGGAGAACAGCAACTTTGTGATTCTATCAAATTCAGATAAAATTCCTCTGGTAAATCCATTGGGCCTAATTGATGATGCTTCCTATCTACTAATATCAGATATGTATTATAACAGCAAATACTCGCAACAGATTCAGGGTAAATTAACCAGCGGGGACCTTACCCTTATGTTCCACAAACTTGGATATCACTTTTTAAAAATTAACAAATAAAAGGTATGTCCTTCTAAAAACCCGCCCCTAATTACCCCCTGTATGTTCTCGCAGTACCTTTGTTTAAAACGCTAATTCGCCTCCACAGCCTTTTTTAGTATTGAGTCTGCGTTATGAGAAGACCTTACAAATACTCCGCTTGCTGCTGCTTTAAATTTAAAACTTTTTGCTATGTCTTTTATCTCCTCAAACTCTTGAGGAGTATAATATTTTTGCACTGGTGTATTGGCAGGGGATGGCCTTAAATACTGCCCTATTGTTATAATGTCACAACCTGTTTTTTTTATATCAGAGAGGAGCTCTATAATTTCCTCCCTGCTTTCGCCCAGTCCCAGCATAAACCCGGATTTAGTATAAATTTCCGGTTTTATTTTTTTTGAAGAACTTAAAATATTAAGAGAAGTTCTATAGTCCGCTTTTCCTCTAACTACAGGATAATTTCTGTAAATTGTCTCTACATTATGATTTAAAACTACCAAATCCTGCTCCAATACTACCTTTAGATTATCTATGTTGCCATTAAAATCAGGTATCAGGCATTCAACTTTTGAGCCAGGAATTAGTTTTTTGATTTTCCTTATAGTTTTTGCAAAATGCCCTGCTCCGCCGTCAGGCAAATCATCTCTTGTAACTGATGTTACAACAATATAATTTAGTCCCATCTCTTTAGCAGCTTTTGCAATGTTTTCCGGCTCGTTTTCATCCAGTTCACCTGGTTTGCCTTTTTTAACTCCACAAAAACTACAGTTCCTTGTGCATATATCCCCCATTATCATAAAAGTTGCTGTCTTTTTGCTAAAGCATTCAAAAATATTTGGGCACATGGCGCTTTGGCAGACTGTATGCAGGTGGGAATTATCCAGCAGGTTTTTAACTTCATCAATATTAGCATTATTTAATCTTATTTTTTTCTTTACCCAGTCAGGTTTCTTATCCAAGTATTCTATGCACAATCCTTTCCAGATCTTTCACAGAGCCAAACGTTATTTCAATTTTTCCTTTTTTCTTGCCAACATTTATCTTGACAGGGGCATTAACATAGTCAGCAATTTTCTGAGACACACTGGATAGCTTGCTGAATTGTACAACCCTGCTGCTACGCTGCTTTGCTTCTTTTGGCAGGTTATTTTTTTTATTAACTATCTTTTCAACTTCCCTTACGCTTAAGCCTTTTTCTACAATCAAATTTGCTACTTTAACCTGGTCTTCCATTTTTTTAAGACCTGCTATTGCTCTTGCATGGCCAACGCTGACTTTCCTCTCATCTAACAGTTTTTGTACTTCTAAGGGTAACGTAAGGAGTCTCAGTAGATTTGTTATAGCTGTTCTGCTTTTGCCAATTTTCTCTGATAATTCTTCATGAGTGATATGAAACTCTTCTATTAACTGTTTGAAAGTATGGGACAGTTCTATCGGACTTAAGTCTTCCCTGTGAATATTTTCTATTAGCGCCAATTCCAGCGAAGAAATGTCATCAACATCCTTGCTTACAATAGAGGGGATCATGTTCATGCCTAACTTTTTAGCAGCCTTATATCTTCTCTCCCCAGCTATAATTTCATATTTTTCTTCTCCATCCAATCTTCTAACAAGTATTGGCTGAATAACACCAAATTCCTTGATAGACGCTGCAAGTTCACCTAAAGATTCCTTGCTAAAGTTATGCCTGGGCTGATTACTATTAGGAATAATTTTTTCCAACGGTATTTCCAGTATACCGCTTCCCGGTTCATCCAGAGATTTTTCAGCAGCAGCTGGAATCAATGCTCCCAGGCCTCTACCTAATCCCCTTTTTACCATTTTTAATCACTTCCTCCGTTAAACTTTTATATGCCAGTGCCCCCTTGCACTCAGGATTGTACAGCATTATTGGCTTTCCGTAACTTGGCGCTTCGCTTAATCTGACATTTCTTGGTATTATAGCCTCGTAAACTTTTTCAGAGAAGTGTTTTCTAACCTCCTCTATTACCTGATCCGACAGCTTCGTTCTTGAGTCATACATTGTCATAACTACGCCTGCTATTATTAAATCTTCGTTTAAATTTTTCTTTACTAATTCTATTGTGTTTATAAGCTGTCCCAAACCTTCAAGGGCATAATACTCGCACTGTATAGGTATTATTACCTCACCGGCTGCAGTAAGCGCATTGATTGTTAATAAACCCAGTGCTGGCGGGCAATCAATTATTATAAAATCGTAAGAATCTTTTATCTCGCTTATAGCTTCTTTTAGCCTGTATTCTCTCTTCAATCTTGTAACCAGCTCTACTTCTGCCCCTGCAAGCTGTATTGAAGAAGGAATTACTTTTAGATTATTATATGGAGTTTCAAGAATTACTTCTTCAGGGTTAACATCAGAAATTAAAATATCATAAATGCAATTTCTTTCGCTGTCAGGGCTTACACCCAGCCCGCTTGTTGAATTGCTTTGCGGGTCTAAGTCTATCATTAGTGTTTTAAAACCATAATGGCCTAAATAGGCAGAAACATTGACTGCTGTTGTACTTTTACCAACTCCCCCTTTTTGATTAGTAAGTGCAATTACTCTTCTGGCTGGTTCTCTGCTTTTTTTATAATAATCTGGTTTCTCACAATTGTTTTCACCAGACTCTTCAATTTTATTTTTAAATATTTTGTTAAAAAACCCCATTTATTTTTTATCCTTTTTGTTATTCAGATTTTACCTGCCAGCAGATTGCAATCCAATTAAGACAATATACACATTTACCCATAAGCACATTGCCATAAATATTCTGGCATTCTCAGTTGCCCCCTTTGTTGGTTTTATTAATCTTTGCAATGCTTCTTGGATATTTGCATGGCGTGCTTTTTTCTTTGGTTATTATCATAAAAATCCTAAACTCTTTCAACCCGGGAACTTCTACTTCCTTCGAACCATACACCCTTCCACCCAGTTCAGATATTTTGTGCCTGGTGCTAACTACTTCATTAAATGCTTTTTTACTTTTATAGAATACAATTTTACCATTTATTTTACAAAATGGAATTGCTAATTCACTTAAAATATTAATTTTCGCTACTGCCCGCGCAAGGACCAAATCATAATTTTCCCTGTGACCTCTGTCATGCGCAAGTTCTTCTGCCATACCCCTTACCAACCTGACGTTTGACAGGTTGAGCGTTTCTATTGTTTTTTCTAAAAAACTAATTTTCTTTATTTTTTTATCCATTAGATAAAACTTTTTATTTTTCAGGAAAATTGCAAGTAGCAACCCGGGAAGACCGGCTCCAGTCCCAATATCAAGTATTTTTTTGCATTCATCCTCGAGTCCAAAAATACTTTTTCTATACTTAAGAATTGAGAGACAATCTAAAAAGTGGCGCACAAGTATATCTTCTTTCTTTTTGGTCCCAACGATATTTATATTCATATTATAATCATAGACTATATTTAAATAGCGCATTAGAAGGCTGACCTGCCCTTCTGTAAATTTTATTCCTAATTTTTCCAAAGAAGATACTGTGGTCCTGTAAATATCCAAAACTAACCGCCTGATTTTGTTTTTCCCTTTAAATATATCATGAGTATTGCTATATCTGCTGGCGATACCCCGGCTACTCTTGATGCTTGCCCAAGTGTATTTGGCTTAATTTTCAGCAATTTCTCCTGAGCTTCGTAAGTCAACCCCTTGACTTTGAAATAGTTCATGTCCTCAGGCAGGTAAAACCTTTCTAAATTTTCAAGTTTCTTAACTTCGCATAACTGTCTATTTATATAGCCCTCATACTTTACTTCAATCTCTACCTGTGATAGAACTCCTTTTTCATACACGCTGTCTCTACCATTTAAGTATTTCAACACCCAGTCAATACCTACTTCCGGCCTTCTAAGTAATTGATAAAGGCTAGTAGACCTATCGATCATAGATGTATTTAATCTTTTTAGCTCCAAACTAGTCTTCCTGGTAGGGGGTATTATATATTCTTTTAACTCATTTAAAGCTCTGGTTATTTTCTTCTTTTTGTTAATTACCTTCTTGTATTGTTCGCTATTGATAAGACCTATCTTATGGCCTATCTTGCTTAACCTGAGATCAGCATTATCTGACCTTAGAATGAGCCTGTACTCTGCCCTTGATGTATACATTCTATATGGTTCCATTAGATCCTTCGTTATAAGATCGTCTATTAAAACCCCTATATAACTTTTGTCCCTCGTTAAGAGCAATGGCGGTTTTTTTAAAATTTTTAGTGCCGCATTCACTCCTGCCACAAACCCCTGGGCTGCTGCTTCTTCATAGCCGGATGTCCCGTTTATCTGTCCTGCAAAATATAAATTTTCTATAATTTTTGACTCAAGCGTATGGTTTAGCTGATTAGGTATTAGAAAATCATACTCCACAGCATATCCATACCTGACTATTTTAGCATTCTCCAGCCCTGCTACTGTATTTAATATTAGCTGTTGAACATCCACAGGCATACTTGTTGTCAGCCCCTGCAGATACATTTCATTGGTAAGCCTTCCCTCAGGTTCTATAAAAATTGGGTGCCTTTCTTTATCCGGGAAATTGATAACCTTCCTGTCAATAGACGGACAGTGCCTTGGTCCGTGGGTGTTAACCATGCCTGACTTGATTGGAGATCTTTCTATATTTTTTCTAATTATGCTATGTGTTTTTGAGTTAGTATAGGTTAGAAAACTTGGAATGCTGTCATGGATTATTTCTTTGTCCCAGAACGAAAAACTCAGTGGCTCGCTGTCTCCGGGCTGGGTTTCTGTTTTTAGAAAGTTAATGGTTCTTTTGTCGACTCTTGGCGGTGTTGCCGTTTGGAAACGGTCCATTTTAAACCCAAACTTCACTAAGTTCCGGGTTAGATTCATGGCAGGGTATTCCCCCATCCTTCCAGCGTTGTAATCTTTTTTTCCTATTATTATTCTGCCCCTTAGAAAAGTGCCTGCTGTTATAATTACAGCTTCAGAAAAAATTTTTACCCCACTTTCTATCTGAATCCCAATAACTTTATCTTTCTTAACCAAAACATTACTGGCTGTTCCCTGCTTTAAAATTAAATTTTCTGTATTCTCCATAATTTTCTTTGCCTCAATCTCATACTCTTTTTTATCTATTTGAGCCCGCAGGGCTTGAACAGCCGGCCCTTTGCTTTTGTTAAGCACCTTGATCTGAATTAATGTTTTGTCTGCTGTTTTCGCCATTTGTCCGCCCATTGCATCAAGCTCCCTTACTAACTGGCTTTTCCCAACACCGCCAATAGAAGGATTGCATGGCATGAGAGCAATTTTATCCATATTAATGGTCAAAATTAAAGTTTTAAGGCCCATTCTTGCTGCAGCCAGGGCTGCTTCGCATCCAGCATGACCCGCGCCTGCCACTATAACATCAAATGTATTTTGGTTATTGTTAGATTTTTCGTTGTGATGCATTCTTCAAAATATAATGTTATGTTTCACGTGAAACATTTTTAATATAACATACTAAAGAAAAAATATCCGCAGGGTTTATTCCTTCTATTCTTGAAGCCTGCTCTACTGTTGCGGGCCTTTTCCCTGTCAGGCTTAAAAGTGCCTCGTTTGAAATATTTTTAACTTTTTCATAATTAATATCTTCAGGAATTTTTAAATCTAGGCTGTCCTGCACCCTGTTTATCTTTTGAATCTCTTTTTTAATATAACCTTCATACTTTATATTAATAAGCACACTGCTAAATTCCCCGCTATTAAGGCTGAGATTACTTTTTATAAGATTAATCTCATCTACGCCTAACTTGCTCTGTTTTATTTTGTCAACAATCCCTTTATTCGTATATATCGGGCTTTGTTTAAGTTCTTTTGAGGCATTTTCTATTCTTTTATATTTTTGAATTATTTTTTCTGCTTTCTCTTTATGCCCCAGGATTTTCAAAAACTTTACCATCCTTATGTCTGCATTGTCATGTCTGTGGAATAATCTATATTCGTTTCTTGATGTTAGCATCCTGTAGGGATTGCTCACCCCTTTTACTATAAGATCATCTATCAATATGCCAATATACCCATCCTGCCGGTTTACTACCATAGTATCCATGTTTTTGGATCTTCTTGCAGCATTTATTCCTGCTATAATCCCCTGGGCTGCCGCTTCTTCATATCCTGTTGTTCCATTTATTTGCCCTGCAAAAAATATGCCTTTGAATTTGATACTCTCCAAATCATTTTTTATCTGATTTGATAACAGATAATCATATTCCACTCCATAGCCGGGCCTTGTAATTACAGCTTCCCCCAGGCCTTTTATTCTTTTTAAAATCCCTGATTGTATTTCCTCAGAAAAGGTTGTTGACAGCCCGTGAAGATACATTTCGTTTGTATCTCTTCCCTCTGGCTGAATAAAAATTAAATGTCTTTTTTTATCCCTGAACCTTGTTATTTTATCCTCAATTGACGGACAATATTTTGGTCCTTCAGAATAAATACTGCCACTATAAACTGTTGATTTCTTTATATTTTTCTCGATATACTCAATGCAATCACCCTCGACATAAGTAATATAATTTTCCAGTTGTGCTCTTCCGTCATAATCGTCATCATATGAAAACATCTCAGGTTTTTTGTCATATGGCTGTACTTTCAGCTGGCTGAGGTCTATGGTTCTTCTATCAACCCTTGGCGGTGTATCAGTTTTAAGCCTCCCAAAATTAAACCCTGCCCTTTCTAAATTTTGCGGAAGTCTTTTAGAAGTGATCTCTCCCTGCCTGCCTGCTTCAATAACATTCTTCCCCCAAAATATTTTTGCTCTTAAAAAAGTTCCAGTAGCTATAACTACACAGCTGCACTCATAGATATTCCCATCATTTGTAAATACACTGTACCCTCCTGGCCTTTTTTTTATATCTATGGCCATTCCCTGCTTTAGATCTAACATATCCTGGTTCTCCAGCACATTTTTCATCGATAGAAAATATCTTCTCTTATCTACAATTGCTCTCAATGCCCTGACGGCTGGTCCTCTTGAAATATTTAACATTCTCATATGGATGAAATTTCTGTCAACATTTTTCCCAATTTCTCCTCCCAGTGCATCAATTTCTCTAACCAATTGTCCTCTCCCGGGGCCTCCTATTGCACTGTTGCATGGCATAATGGCAATACTGTCCATGTTTATTGAGATTAAAAGAGTTTTTGAGTCGTTTCTGGATGAAGCCAGTGCTGCCTCACACCCAGCGTGGCCCCCACCTATAACTATTACATTATATTTCATTTTAATTCCATTATCAGGCATTCCTATTTTTTAACCCCCCTGCAGTAAATGTTTCACGTGGAACATTTACGCCAATTTTTCTTACTATATTGCTTTTTGTCATCGCCTATTTCCCAATACAAAATTGGCTAAATATTTTATCCAACACATCTTCTCTTGTAGTTTCTCCTACTATTTCCCCTAATAGATCGTAGGCTATTTTTAAATCAGCAGACGGAAATTCTTCTGACATTTTTTCTTTCATGGCATTCTCAGTAGAATGAAGAAGCTCTGCCACCTTCTTCATCACACCTTTGTGCCTGATGTTAATAATTATTTTTTCCTCTATGTTAAAGTCTTTTTCATTCATTACCATTTCTTTTATCTTGTCTTCCAGCCTCTCTATTCCTACTCCTTTTAAGACAGAAATCTCAACTATGTTGCTCTCAGCAATATAATTGTTGATCTTTATTTTTTCTATTTTCTGTTTTAAATCTATTTTATTTACACAGGCTATCACCTTTCTCCCTTTAATTCTTTCTGCTATTTCTATGTCCATCTTTCCAATTTTTTTACTTCCGTCTACCACAAAAATTATTACTTCTGCCTCATTTATATGTTTTAAACTTTTCTCTACCCCCAGCTTCTCAATAGTATTTTTTGTCTTTCTTATTCCTGCAGTATCAACCAGTATTAGCGGTATGCCCTCAACATTCAAAACTTCTTCTACTGCATCTCTTGTAGTGCCTGGTATCGACGTGACTATAGCTTTTTCCTTTTTAGACAACACATTTAATAGACTTGACTTGCCAACATTTGTTCTTCCAACAATAGCTATTTTTACTCCATTTTTTACAATCTCTCCTCTTTTTTCATCCTTTATCAATTCTTTTATTTTTTCCAATATTGCAGCCACTCCTGCGCTCAACTCCTGGTATGGTGTTATCTCTAAATCTTCTTCAATGAAGTCAACAGATGCTTCGAGTTGGACCAATATGTCCAGGACCCTTTCCCTTAGCTTTTTTATCTCTTTCTTTATTTCTCCGTTTAAATTTCTTGCAGCAATTTTCAGGCTTTGCTCTGTTTTGGATTTTACTAACTCTGCCACTGCTTCTGCTTGAGAAAGATCTATCCTTCCATTTAAAAATGCCCTTTTTGTAAACTCCCCCGGCTGTGCCAGTCTTGCACCATTCTTAAGGCATAATTCCAGAACCTTGCTGGTAGCAACAATTCCTCCATGGCAATTTATTTCTACAACATCTTCTCTTGTATAAGATTTTGGTTTTTTCATCACGCTCACTAAAACTTCGTCAACGATACTTCCGTCTTCTTCAATTATTTTCCCATAGATCATTTTATATGTGCCAATATCGGAAATTTTCCTATCTCCTGCAGATCTAAATATTTTACCTGCTATCTCTACCGATCTCTCCCCGCTAATCTTTACAATACCAATTGCAGCTTCTCCTGGTCTTGTCCCAATCGCCGCTATGGTATCTTTTCTTCCTATATACATTTTTATCTTTTCTTCCCTTTAATTTTTTATTTTTTCCACCAAGCTGTCTGATTTATTTTTTTATGTGATAAAAAAAGAATAACAGCTGCTTTGTGCCATTATTCTTTTTACGCTACTATTTATTCTTTGCCTGCAAACTACAGCTAACCCCTATATGTCTTCCCCCTGACCTTTTTATTAACTTTTTTCTCCCACCGGGTATATAACTATTCTTCTGTATGGCTCATTATTTTTGCTTTCTGTTCTAACTTCCTTAAATTCCGCTAATGCATTGTGGACTATTTTTCTCTCGTGTGAGCACATGGGCTTTAGCACTATCTTTCTTCCCTCTTTTATGGCCTTCCTCGCCATGCTTTTAGCAACTCTCTCTATTTTTTCAAGCTTCTTCTTTTTATAATCTTCTATGTCTATGGTTATGCTTCTTTCTATTAATTTTTTTCTCTTCCCTATCAAATTAGTGATAAATTCCAGGGCTTGCATGTTTTTACCATTCTTGCCTATGGCTATCCCCAGGCCGCTTCCGTATACTGAAATTTCATAGTTGCCCGGATCTGCCTTCACACTTACCTCTTCTCCAAGGCAGATGAGCCCTATTGCTATCTTTACAAAATCTGCAATTCTTACAAACCCTGGCAGGCCTGTATCCTTTTTGTCTGCTCTTTTATTTTCGATAAGCTTATCGCTTTTTTGTTCTTCCTCCAAACTTTTTACATAAGAATTAATGGCTTCTCCAATGCTTTTGTCCTCTAGCATTTCTCACCTCTTATAAATTGCGGAAACTACTTTTTCCTTCTTCTTTTTTTCCTTTTTTCCCCTAAAATCTTTTTCTTTTCTTCTCCGCTTATATCTTTTTTTTCTTCTTTTTTTATTAATTCTTCCTTTACCGCACTTTTTTTAATAATTTTGTTTACAACCCACTGCTGACCTATCGACCACACGTTTGTTGTTACCCAATACACCAGTATTCCTGCTGGAAACTGCCACGATATAAAACCAAATACTACAGGCATCAAGTACATTATTTTTGATTGTTTTGGGTCAGTAGTGGTCATTTTGGTAGACAAAAACATTGTTGCCACCATTAGTACCAATAATACATAGTAGGGATCTTTTTCATTCATGTTCATCCACAAAAAGTTATACTTCGGGTTTGCCGCACCATTAATCACAATCTTGCCAAGCACATCTGTGATTATTTGAGAAGGGCTCCTTAACACCTGAAACAATGCAAAAAATACAGGCATCTGCAAAAGTAAGGGAAGGCAGCCTGCCAGAGGGTTGACGTTATTTTTCTTGTAAAATGCCATTGTTTCCTGCTGAAGTTTTGCCTTATCCTCTTTATATTTTTTCTGTATTTCTTTTAATTGTGGCTGCATCTTCTGCATTTTAGCCATTGATTTGGTCTGGCTTAGCGTAAGCGGCGTTAATATCAATCTAACTATCAAAGTTAATAGAATTATAACCACGCCATAGTTTTGAACTACATTCTGGTACAAAAATATAACTATGTATTCCAATATGTTTTGTATGGGCTGCAATAGTTGTAGTATCTGAGTCAATGTTTTATAACCTCCTTGATTATTATCTTACCGGATCATATCCGCCTTTGTTAAAAGGATTGCACCTGAGTATTCTGTATATTAATTTAATACTACCTTTTAGTATTCCATATCTATTAATTGCATCTATTGCATATTCAGAACACGTAGGGTAGAACCTGCAACTATCTGGCAAAAACGGCGAAATAATTATTTTGTAAGCTTTAATAAAATATATTAATACTTTTTTCATAATAAAAACACGGTATGGTTGTACATAATTATGACTGTTTAGAATAAAGGAAAGAGTACAAATTTCTTTCAACTTGCTCCTTTAGAATATTGTAACTAACGCTACAAATAGTTTTTTTTGCAATACACAATACATCCAGGTTCGCAGCTGGCTCGGTTTCTATATTTCTAAAAATTTCTTTCAATATTCTTTTAATTCTATTTCTTACAACCGCTTTCCCAATTTTTTTACTAATATTAAAACCGATTCTTATTCCGTTATTATTGCCCCTGGTTAATAGATACATACTTAGGTATCTGTTCCGGATACAATATCCTCTTTTATATAATTCCTTAAAATCTTCTCTTTTTTTTAGTGTACTTAAATTTATTTTTACCTTTCCTTTTGACCTTTTATGCCGAAAGTCTTTTTCTACCCTTCCTCCTTCTATTGGCAATGATCTTTCTCCCTGATTTTGTTCTCATTCTAGACATAAAACCGTGCTTCTTTTTTCTCTTTCTCACATTTGGCTGATACGTTCTTTTCATTTGCTCTCCAGCTTCTTACCTTCTTATTATATTACTTTTTTGTCATATTACCCTTAATTGAGAAATAAATTATACAATCTAAGCTAACTAATATCAAGATTTGCATGCATCCCTTTCAGCAAAGTAGAAATGCCCTGTTTTTAGCAAAGTAGAAATGCCAGCTTTTATATTTATAAAAGTATCTGGAATGGATCATTTTTTGACACTTACCTAAAACATTAATTAATATTTTAGGTAATATTTGTTTAAAAACATTTAGCATTACTATCTTTCACTTATCTTTGCAAACATTTGTTCCAGTTATTTTTCTGTTTTGGAAAAAAAAGATGCCCTCTTAATTTTATGGTGGTGTTTTTGCTAACTTTTAAAAATTCTTCATACTTTTTTCAACAGGTGTTGAAAAAAATGTTGATAACTAAAAAAATAGCACGTTATCCTATGCCAGTTTATTTAATAATTTCTTTTATAATTTGGGGTTTGGTGCAATTTTTCGATTTAGAGTATTGATATTTATTTGTTAAAAACTATAATATATGAAAAGAGTGTGAAAAGTATTAACCAGTTAATGCTTTTAAACCACATGAGGCTTTATTTATGGTAGAAAAACTTAGTTTTTATTAAAAAACCAAATAAAAATATTGGCTTACTTTTGGCAAAATGTCCGAAAATATAATTGAACCAGACAACACTTCAAATACACAAATAAAAGCCAGCCCTACCGCAGGCAGTCCTGTTGTTGGAAAAATTGCTGTTTATGATAATATGCGAAGCTTGCCGAGAATGATAAATGCTGAGTTTAAAACCATAGACAGTTTTATAAGTGAAACCCCTCAGAAAGTATATGCTCTCTCCCATGAAATTGGGGGTGGTATCCCTTATACCATAATAAAAGAAGTAATAGAAAATTTAATACATGCAAACTTCCGCGAAATAGCCATAACCATACTAAATAACGGGAACCATATTATTGTGTCTGACCAGGGCCCCGGAGTCGAAGACAAGAAAAAAGCTTTCCTGCCAGGTTATACATCTGCTACCGCTGATATGAAAAAATATATAAGGGGGGTGGGATCAGGTCTTCCTATTGTAAAAGAAACAATAACTTTTTCTGGCGGCTCTGTAGAGATAACCGATAACATAAAAAATGGAACAGTTGTTTCTTTAAAATTAAACCCCCCCCAAAAAAACCCACCACCCTCTGATAACAGCCGGGAAAACACCTCCGCCGCTGTAGACGCTCATAAAACACCTGCTTACAGCAACCAATCAGCTAGTGTTGATCCTTTTGTGCAAAAATACAAACCCCTTTCTTTAAGGCAAAATAAAATATTGTTTTTAATTCAAGAGTTGGAAGAATGTGGCCCTTCAAAAGTAGCAAAAGAGCTTGGTTTTAGCCTCTCCACCTCTTATAGGGAACTTCTTTTTTTAGAAAAACAAAAACTGCTAACAACAACCACGCCTGGCAAAAAAAAACTTTCCCAAAAAGGCATTAAATATCTTGACTATTATTTAAATAATTTTTAGCATAGAAGAACATGGAATTAGATTTAAACAATATTTGGGAAAAAATATTAGAGGATGTTAAAAGCAATATTAACACCCCTCCATACAAGACATGGTTTGAGCACATCAGCCCGGTATCTTTTAAAAAAAACTGTTTAACCATCTCTACGGCAAGTGTGTTTGCAAAAGAATGGCTGGAGTCTCGATATCTTAATATGCTAATCGGCTCAGTAAATAAAATTTTAGGCAGGTCTTGCAAGTTAAAAATAACAGTTGACCCTAAAAAACTTAAAACCAATCTTCCTGTTGAAAATAGCTATCCTGACAGCGATACTTCAAACAGGCACCTTTTAAATAAAAAAGCCAGCCACTCAGTCTTTAATACAAAATATACTTTTGACACATTTGTGATTGGTAGCGGAAACAGATTTTCTTACGCAGCTGCCCTGGCAGTTTGTGAAAATCCTGGAAAAGCATATAACCCTCTTTTTATTTACGGGGGTGTTGGTTTAGGGAAAACACACCTGCTTCATGCTATTGGGCAATATATTATTCAGCTTTCTCCAAATCTATCTGTAAAATATGTGTCAGCTGAAGAATTTTTAAATGATTTTATTAACGCGTTAAGGTATAAGAATTTAATTTCTTTTAAAGGAAGTTATAGAAATAATGATGTGTTGTTGGTAGACGACATACAGTTTTTAGAAGACAAAGAAGCAAGCCAGGAAGAATTTTTTCACACTTTTAACACCCTTCATAATACAAACCGCCAGATTGTATTGTCCAGCGATAGGTCTCCCAAAGACATATCAACACTGGAAGAAAGGTTGAGATCAAGATTCGAGTGGGGCCTTGTCACAGATATCCAGCCTCCAAATCTTGAGACAAGGATTGCAATACTTAAAAAGTATAGCGAAAGAGAGCATATGGTAGCACCCGATACTATAATAAGTTTAATAGCTGAAAGAGTTACATCTAATATTAGAGAACTTGAAGGGGCTCTTACAAGAGTTGTAGCTTTTTCTTCTCTTACTGGTGTTAAACCTGATTTAGATCTGGCAAAAAAAGTATTAAAAGATGTTTTGCCTGAAAAAAATGATTATGAAATAAGCACACAAAAAATATTAAAAGAAGTTTCCAATTATTTTTCAATCCCTATAACCAGCATAACAAGTAATAAAAGAAGTAAGGAAATATCTCACGCAAGGCAAATAACTATGTTTTTATCAAGAGAGCTAACCAGTGATTCTCTCCCTAAAATTGGTAGGGTTATTGGAAACAGGGACCATTCCACTGTAATATATGCTGTGAATAAAATTTCTGCCCTTATAAAAAACGACCGGGTTGCGTATAACCAAATACAAGAAATAACTTCTAAAATTAAAACAATTTTTTAATTTTAGAAACGTTGTTAAAAACTGTTTATAGATTTAAAATTTATTAACTTTTGGTGTAAAAACTTGTGTAGAGTTTTTGTTTTTTATAATTTCGCTAATTAAAAATTTAATAATACACAAGTTTTAATTTTTTTATAAACAACACATAGTTTTATTTTGGTTGTTTTTTTATACTTATTAACACTACCAACACCACTATAACTATTACTAGGTATTTAAATTATATAATTTATATAATAGAATAAATGTTAATATAAATAATAAAAAAGAAGGTTTTATGAAATTTCAAACAACTAGAAATGATTTACTGGACAAAATAATATTTGCAAGCAAAGCGACTACTCCAAAAAGCACAATTTTTGTACTTGGTGGAATTATGTTGGATGTTGGTGAAATGTTAAATATTTACAGCACTGATTTAGAAAACAGCATTAATATAAGTTACGAAGTAAATATGATAGAAAAAGGGAGGGCGGTTGTACCTGTAAAAATCTTAATAAATATTTTAAAAAGTTTTCCCGAAGCAAAAATAGAAATAGAGCTGCTTGCCCAAACAAACCAATTAAAAATAACATGTCAAAACGCAGTTTTCACTATAAACACATATTCAGTTGAAGAATATCCAAAATTCCCAAAAATAAAAAAAGAAAATCCTTTTTTTATAAATATTAACAAATTTAAAAACTTGGTTTCAAAAACACTAATATCAACCTCTGTTGATGAAAACAGAACAATTCTCACAGGTGTTCTTATGGAAATTGAAAAAAACAAACTAAAAATGGCTGCAACAGATAGTTATAGACTTTCTTTTATTGAAAATAAAATAGATTTTGAAGGGGGCCCAACAAGGGTGGTTGTTCCTTATAAAACCCTTGATACTATTTTAAAAACCGAAGCAACAGATGGCAAAACAGAAGTAAATATTGAAGAAAACCAAATAAGTTTTATTTTAGAAAAAGAAAATGGCACAAAAACTACTATTATATCAAGACTTTTATCAGGAAAATTCCCAGAGTACAGCAAGTTAATCCCGTTAAAACTTAAACACACTATAGTGGTGGATAAAGAAAAAATACTGGGGGTAATAAAAAGAATATCATCAATATCCCAAGACAATATTCCAATTAAATTAAAAATAATCAACGGGAAAATTACTGTGTTTATGAGTGTTAAGGAAGTTGGCAGCGCAAGCGAAGACATAGAAGTAGGTTACACGGAAGAAGAAATGGAAGTTGCTTTTAACCCAACTTTTTTAATAGAAGGGATTAACATAATAGAGGATAAAAATTTGTTGTTTTGTATAAATGATCCACTAAAACCTGTTTTGCTAAAACCTGAAAAAAATGAGAATTTAATATATTTGCTCATGCCTATAAGAATATCATAAATAAAAAACAAACACAGTTATGGTTTATAACAAAAAAATGAGATTATGTGTTGTAGGGGCAGGAAGGGTAGGGACAACTGTTGCCTATGTTATAGCAAAAAAAAACTTGTCATGGGTTAAAATAAAGTCAATTTCAAGCAGAACAAACAAGTCCTTAAGCAGGGCAAAAAAAATCCTGAGCCCTGTGTCAAAAAATATCTATTACACACAAAATAAAATAGAAGCAGCAGCTGGTTCGGAATGTATTTTAATCTGCACCCCTGACGACATGATTGAGGAGGTCTGCGTTGAAATTTCCAGCGGGGGTGTTGATTTAAAAGATTGTATTGTTATCCATTTTAGTGGCTCAAAATCCCTAAAAGTTTTAAACAGCGCAAGAGAAGGCGGGGCACATACAGCGTCTGTACACCCTTTAAAATCATTTGCTTCCATAGAAGATGCTATAAAAACTATTCCAGGAACTGTTTTTGGTGTGACCAGCAGTAGCGAGAGGGCAAAAAATGTTGCTGCTGAGCTGGTTAAAATCCTTGGGGGCAGCGCGATAAAAGTAGAGGATAATAAAAAACCGCTTTACCACGCTGCTGCATGTGTTGCATCTAATTATTTAGTAGCTCTTATTAATTACGCTGTAGCGATACATGAGAGAATTGGGATAGACCCGCATGAATCACTGGAAGGTCTTATGGGTTTAGTTGAAGGAACTATAGAAAATATAAAAAAAATGGGCACCAAAAAGTCTCTTACCGGACCAATAGCAAGAGGAGATATTGGAACAATAGAGGAGCATCTTGTAAATTTTAAGAAATATTTTAAAGAAGACGATGTGGTTTTGTACAAATTAATGGGCGTTGAAACAGGAAAAATAGCTTACCAAAACAAATGGATTAGCGGGGAAACATATAAGAAATTAGCAAAAATATTAGAGAATTAAGAAGGGATAAAATGGACACACAAAAAATAACCACAGGCACGCTTTTAGAAATGAAGAAAAAAAATGAAAAAATAACAATGCTTACAGCCTATGATTATTTAATGGCATCCCAGCTTGACGAATGCGGAATTGATATTATTCTGGTTGGGGATTCGGTGGGAAACGTAGTGCTGGGTTACAAGAACACAATCCCGGTTACCATGGATGAGATGCTCCACCACTGCAGCGCAGTTGCAAGAGGGGTAAAGAGAGCCATGGTGGTTGGTGACATGCCATTTATGTCTTATCAGGCAAGTGTTGAGGAAGCAGTTCGCAACGCCGGCAGGTTTTTAAAAGAGTCAAAAGTAGAAGCAGTAAAACTGGAAGGCGGGGATGAGGTTTTAAATACGGTAAAAAAAATAGTGGACTCAGGAATTCCTGTTATGGGACATTTGGGGCTTACTCCTCAATCTCTACATAAGTTTGGCGGCTATGGAGTAAGAGGAGAAGGGGAAGAAGAGGCACATAAAATTTTAAACGATGCAAAAAAATTAGAAAAAGCAGGGGCATTTTCTATTGTACTGGAGAAGGTGCCAGCAGCGCTGGCACAGAAAATAACAAGCGAGATAAACATCCCAACAATTGGAATTGGAGCAGGTGTGGATTGTGATGGACAGGTACTTGTAACACATGACATGCTGGGGCTTTTTGAAAAATTTAAACCTAAATTTGCAAAAAGGTACGGGCAGTTGGGAAAAGAGATGAAGAAGTGTTACGGTGAATATATTAAAGAAGTGAAAAGCAAAAAATTCCCGCTAAAGGAGCATTCTTACTAAAAAAATTTTAGCACCGGTTTATGAAAATAATAAAAAGAGTAGTTGATGTAAGAAAAGAAACGAAAACTTTGCGTAAGGATGGAAGAACTGTAGGGCTTGTACCCACCATGGGATATTTTCATGACGGGCATCTTAGCCTGATGAGGAAAGCTAAAGAAGAGTGCGGCAAGGTAGTGGTTAGCATATTTGTAAATCCAACTCAATTTGGACCGGGGGAAGATCTTAAAAAATACCCAAGAAATTTTAGGAGAGATTGCAAGCTGGCAGAGAGGGAAGGAGCGGATTATATTTTTTCCCCTTCTGCAGAAGAGATGTATAAACCAGGGTACGGAACTTTTGTAGAAGTGGAAACTTTGAGCAAAATAATGTGTGGCAGGACAAGGCTGGGGCATTTTAGAGGAGTATGCACAGTTGTTCTTAAGCTATTTAACATAGTAAACCCGCACAGGGCTTATTTTGGTGAGAAAGATTATCAGCAGCTTGTTATAATAAAAAAAATGGTAGAAGATTTAAATTTAAATTTAGAGATAAAAAGCTGCCCGATAATTAGGGAAAAAGACGGCCTTGCTTTAAGTTCCAGAAATAAATATTTATCAGGAGAAGAAAGGAAAAATGCAGTCATTCTCTATAAATGTTTAGAAACTGCTCAGGAGATGATTAGCAGTGGGGAGAGAAATTTGGAAAAAGTGAAGAGTTGTGTTTTGGAAAGGTTAAGTAAAAATAGGTTTGTAAAAAAAGTGGACTATTTTGATTTTAGGAATACTGCAACGCTTGAGGAAGTTAAAAAAATAAAAAAAGCGCCAGATGAAATTCTCGCAGCAACAGCTGCGTGGGTTGGGAACACAAGACTAGTTGATAACAAGATTATAAAAATTTGAGATATATCAGGAAAGGATAGTTGTGTTCGTTAATATTTTAAAGAGCAAGATACACAGGCCAGTTGTGACAGATGCAAAAATTCATTATATGGGCAGTATAACAATAGATAAAAAGTTAATGCAGCATGCAGGGCTGCTGCCTTTTGAGAAAGTGCTTGTAGTTAGTATTGACAATGGGGAAAGAATTGAAACTTATGTTATTGAAGGCAGGGAAGGAAGCGGAGAGATTTGCATAAATGGAGCTGCTGCCAGGAAGATATCAAAAGGCAGCAGGGTTATTATAATGTCTTTTATTTACATTGAAGGAAAAGAAGCAATAAACCATAAACCAAAGATAGTCTATGTAAACAGCAAAAATGAAATTGTTTCTGAAGAGGACCATGTAAAAAGAAATGACCAATGCTGACATCAATAGCCTCCACAGGAAAAAAATGCCACAAAGAAAGTCAAAGATATTTAAGACTTTGGTAATTCTATTAAATTTGCTTTTTATTTTTTTGCAGTTTGGTATTTTGTCTTGCGCCAACAACAAAGCTGATGCACCCGGCGCAGCTACAGCGGAAATAAAAAGCGAACCTTTATATTTTTTTGACTACAAAAAAATAAACATTGAGAAAGCAGGTTCCATAGATGTTAAAATAGAAAACTGCAATTTGTATGTGGATATGTATGGGGACTTAGTGATTGTTGGAGAAGTGGAGAACATGTCTTCAGTTACTAAAACCAACATAGAAATAACATTTAGTTTTTACGATAAGGAGGGGGAAGAGATTTTGTTCAGCAAAATCCCAGCATACGCAAGTCATCTTAGAGAGGGGAGCAGGGTTCCTTTTTTTTATCACTTAGATGATAAGGAAAAATATATTGATATAAATAAAATCAAAATAGGTATTAATTATAAGAATTATTATGACAAGTTTAAGGGAAATCCAGTTGTAAAGGATGAAAAATTTTATTATCAAGACAACATTATGGTTATTGAGGGGGAAGTTGTAAATTTAGGCAAGAGAAGAGTTGAAAATTTAAAGCTTCTGTGTACATTTTACAACAGAAGAGATCAGGTAGTTTTCATAAAGCAGTGCTGTCTTCCCAAAGAGGAGCTTGAATCATTAGAGGGGCAAAATTTTATACTTAAAATCCTGTTAGACGAATATCTTCCACCGTTTACCCACTATAGGATGGGGATATTTTTTGAAGATTCACCTGTAGCCCAAAATTAGATCCAGTCCTTGTGTCTAAAATAAGCAAGCATACCAATAGAGATAAGCACCATCAGCGATATGACTATAGTAAAAGCAAATGGGGTGCTTTCCATAGGTAATCCTATATTCATGCCATAAATTCCTGATATAAGGGTTAAAGGAAGAATTACTACAGAAAAGATGGTCAGTATGCGCATAATGTCATTTATCTTGTTTGACAGCAGGGATTGATGGGCATCATGGATTCCTTCTATAAGCTCCTTATAATTTTCAAGGGTATCCCAGATTTTTTCTATATGGTCCACCAAATCACTGAAGTAAACTTCAAGCTCGTCAACCAGGAAATCCATATCTTTTATCTCTAAAGTTTTGAATAGTTTTTTTTGAGGGAAAACAATATTTCTAAAAGTAAGGATATTTGTTCTAATAAGCAATATATCTTTAACATTTTTGCTGCTTACATTTTTAAAAATAGAATCCTCCACATCTCTAATGTTTCTGTAAATTTTATTTAAAATAGGAAAGCTATAGTCAATCAGGGAGTCGAGAACTTTATGAAGAAGCTGTCCGGAACCTTTTGTAAGGACGCTTTGTTTGCTGACGATGGAATCATACGTATTCTGGATAGGTTTACAGACTCCATGATGAACGGTTACAAGAAAATTCCTGCCTATAAAAATATTTACAGTGAAAGGTACGAGCCTTCTGGTCTGCTTTGCAAAAAGGGGAACATGGGTAACAAGAAAAAAGTAGTTATCGTACTCATCCAATTTAGGTCTTTCAATTATACTGAGGCAGTCTTCTATGTCCAATGGATGGAAGTTAAAAGAATCCAGCAGAAATTCCATCCTTTTTTTGCTGGGGTCTTCTATGTCTATCCATATAAGGTAGTCAAGATTGTTGATGCAAGGTATGATATCCTGCAGCTCAGGATTTTTTGTTAAGCTATTTTCCTTTTTATTAAAAATAAGAGTTTCCATGCCAACCTATTTGTTATATTTAAAACTGCTATAAAATTTTATAATTTTTTACAGAAAAAACAAATAAAAGAAAGAAAAAGTAATTATAAAAGTATTTAATATGATATATAAATATTATTAAGTAACCATATACACAATATTTTAATATAATTTTCCTAAAAACTATAGGAAAAGCAGAAAAAACATTTTTTAATTTAATTGTATAGGAATTTCCTTTTTCCGTAAGTAAACATACGAATGAAATATATAAGTGACCAAAAGCCCGCACCAAAGGTGCGCTAAGCTCACATATAATATGGGTGCTGTATAATTGTATTGTGAGAACAACAGAACCCAGTGCTTCATTCTATAAAATTGTCAAGCACTGATAATGCTGCTTTTGCATTTATAGCCTTGCATTTCTCTAAATGCCCTTTCATTGCCCTCTTGCTTATAATCTCATTACAATAACTGCACTTTCCTTCATTTGTTTGTGCCATACCGTTCTCTCCTCATCCTATTTATTTTTTTGATTATTTATAATAGTAGCCAGAAAACTCAACGGTCTTTAGCCTTTGACATGGTAAGGGAACCCTGGGATTTAAGTTCACAAAATTGGTTAAATGGAAACAGCAGAACAGCCAGGATTATGGCAACTCTAGTCCTGAATAAAAGAGGGTTTGATGTTAAAAGATTCTTTACTCTTGATGATTACTATAGATACTGCATTTCTTGAAAAACTCTTCATACACAAAATATTTTATGCAGAAAACAACCTTGTGTTTTAGTCAGAAATTGCAGGTTTAACCCTTGTATTTTCTGCATATATTCATTCTAAGGACATAAAGCGGTGCTTAAATGTTCAAACGGAAAATATGCGAGTAAAGTAAAATATAAATATCTTCAAAAAACATTCTATGGTGTTCCGAAAATGGTGGGCAAGAAATTTAAATATTCAAACATAGACAGGGATAAGCAGTCAAGAGATTTAAAAGAAGCATTGATTTTACTAGAAAAAGCAGGTGTAGTTTTCAGAGTAAAGCACACCAGTGGAAACGGACTTCCACTTGAAGCCGAAGCAAAAGAAAATATATTTAAAACAGTTTTCTTAGATATAGGATTAATGCAGAATATATGTGGTCTCAATAGTGATATTTTTTTAACCTCCAACGAAGATTTCATAAAAGTCAATGGCGGGGCCATAGCAGAGCAGTTTGTAGCTCAGGAATTACTAAATTACCAGGATTGTTACAGACAACCATCATTACATTGTTGGGTAAGAGAAGCTAAAAGCAGTAATGCTGAAGTTGATTATGTAATTCCCTGTTGTTCAAAAGTTCTACCTATTGAAGTGAAATCCGGGAAAACTGGAACTTTAAGAAGTATGCATCTATATTTAAAAAAAGCTAATCTTTCCGCTGGAGTGAAAATTTCCCAACTCCCATTTGATGATACACTTCCCATTATATCAATACCCTTTTACGCTATCAAAAAAATCCCTGAGCTTATAAGCAGTTATGTTTATAAATGACTGGTATGAAGCAGGAAGCCTTTGGTCTTTAGCCCAAAGGTAGTTCACTGCAGCCCTTTGTATGCTGTTTTTTAAATTCTTATGGTTAAATTTTAAGATCAAATTCTTTTGTACTTGTTCCATCTTTTGATTTGTATTAAACTATCAGGAGGAGAAAGGAGAAATCATGGCAGAGGAAAAAATAAAACCCAGGGTAATGTCTATGTCAAATACGAAAAAGGAGATGATTGATACTTATAATGCGCTCCTGAAACAATTACAAGAGAAGAGTGAA
>Ga0114918_10000426_pt1 | contig 36275 bp, 18 predicted proteins | sample LantaG_FD_87015 | JGI IMG/M metagenome (GOLD analysis project Ga0114918, IMG submission 87015) | Deep subsurface microbial communities from Baltic Sea to uncover new lineages of life (NeLLi) - Landsort_02402 metaG | ecosystem: Environmental > Aquatic > Marine > Oceanic > Sediment | place...
CCCCCCCCCCCCCCTCCCCCTCTCTCATCACATCCATCATCCTCTCTCGGTCATTCCGTCGTTCTCCTAATGCGCGTGCGCCCAGTCGTCCGAATAGTAGCGCAGGCCCGTGTACTTGCAGACAGCGGGCTTGTCGACGGACGTGCCGCGGAGCTGTGGAAAGAGAGTGGAAAGAGAGAGAACACGCGTGAGTTGGATGGAGGAGGAAAAAAGACGCTCCCTCCCAACCTCCTCGCTCTCTCTTTTGAGGATGGAGGAAAAGGAACAGGAACGGGAAAAGGAAGGGCCCTCATTAAAACTCACGTCGATGTACTCGACAGGGCACCCCAGGGCCGGGTCGCCGTCCACGCCTGTGGACGCCACCACCGCGCCGTGGACCTTGATGGGCGGGGAGGCGGCAATGAGGTCGGCCGGAGACAGAGTGACCCCGGCCGCGGGCGCGTCGGCCTGCAGCCACTTGGCGGTGTGGGCCGTGATGCCGTCGCCCAGGCCCAGGGCGGAGGCCGACCGCAGGTCTCCCTGAAAGGCCTGGGCACCGACCTGGATCTCGCGGGAGGCGGGCGTGCCGGGAGGGGCGCCGGCCGGGATGGGGCGGGCGCCCATCAGGGCGTGCCCGCCGCCGGGGGCTGAGGTCGAGGCCGCGACCGCGTGCGCGGCGGCCGACACCGCGTCGGGCGGGACGTCAGAAGAAGAGGCAAAGCCGGCGGTCAGGGCGGTCCGCCCGCGCCGGCTGGCGGCGCGCAGAGTGGTCGCCAGCATGGGTTGGGCGAGGGCGTGTGCGGGCGTGGCCTGTGGGCGTGCGGCGGAGGGCGAGAAGGGTGAGGAGGGGAGCCTGCGCGATTGACGGCGCGGTGGCGAGGTTGCACAGGGGTGTGCGCGCCTGCAGAGCCCCTTGCGCTCCGCGCACGGCCCTCAGCGCTCATATCAGCGTTTAGGCTGGGTGTGTGTGCGGCCTATCGGCGGGAAGGGAGCGAGGGTGGCGCGGGCTGGCGGCGAGGGAGAGAGAGAGAGAGTGAACGCACCGGACTGAAGACGAGAGTGTGGAGGAAGCACCCGCCCTCTCCCCGTCCGCCCTCACTGTCTTTTCGCTTGGCCCGCTTGGAGGCCCCGCAGTGCTGCGCACACACGCACCGGCGATCGCACACTCTCACTCACACCGCAGCGTCCACTCCGCGATGGCCGACACGGATGCCCTATTCGGGTCCGACTCGGATGGCGAGGCCCCTGCGGGCGCGCTGGCGCAGCCTGCCGGCGCCGCCAGCGCCGGCGCCGCCGCCGGTGATGCGGGCGACGCCCCCGCCCCGCCCGCTGACGCCCCGCCCCCTGCCTCCGCTGGCGAGCCGGCCGGCGACGTCCTCACCGACGCGGACGCCATGCGGGCCGCGTTTGGCACGGATTCGGATTCGGACGGCGAGGGCGCGGGCGGCGCCAATCCACGGCCCGCCCTCCGCTCCCCGCCCCCTCGTGACGAACCCGCTGCCGCCGCGATGGGCCCGCCCATCCGCCTGGCCGCCCCGCTCGTGCCGCACCCCACTCACCCGGAGGCCTTCCGCCTGGTGCGCCTGTCCCACCTGGTCGGCATCGAGACCCGCCCCTTCAAGGCGGGCACGTTTGAGGCGGAACAGGCGGAAGCGCGCGCTGCGTCGGGTGCCGCGGACGCGGGCGAGGGCGGCGGCGCTGCCGGCGGCTCCGGCGCCGCCGCCGCGCCCGCCACCACCACCGCCCCGGACTCCACCTACGTGGGCGGCCTGGGCGACGTCCTGGCGGCCAAGGCGCGCGCCGGCGGGGTCGCCGCCCACACCCTGCGCTGGCGGCGGGCGCCCGGCGGCGGCCTCGAGTCCAACGCTCGCTGGGTCGAGTGGTCGGACGGCTCCGTCCAGCTCCACCTGGGCGACGGGTCCGCCTTTGACGTGCGGCCCGCCTCCGTGGCGGGCGAGCACCTGTACCTGTACGCCCAGCACCGGGCGGTGCTGCAGGGGCTGGCCCCCCTGGAGACCCGCCTGGCCTTCACGCCCGCGGCGGGCGGGGCGGGGGGGCGGCGGCGGGGGCCCGCGGCCGACCGGGCGGCCGCGGCGGCCGCCGCCGCGCTGGAGCCGCCCACCACCGGGCCGGCCGCCCTCAAGATCGGGGGCGGCGTGGGCGGCGGCCGGGCGGCCCGGGTCAAGCCTGTCGCTACGGTCACCGACCCCGCCCGCGCGAAGGCGGAGCGGGAGAGGGCGGAGGCCGACGCGGCGCGGGCGCGGGACGGCCTGGGCCGCCGCCAGGCCCGCGCCCGGGCGGCGGGCAGCGGCGGCGGCGGCGGTGGCGGCTGGGCGGCCGGCCGGTCCGGGCGGCCGTCCCGCTACTCGGCCGCCTTCCTGGAGGCGTTGGACGAGGCGGACGGGCTGGAGGGGTCAGGGGAGGATGAGGAGGGCGAGGAGGGCGAGGATGGCCTGACCGCGGCCGACCGGGCGCGCGCGGAGCTGGCACGTGGCGGGGGCGGCGCGGGCGCGCGCGTGGCCGCCGCCGCCGCCGCCGCCCGCGCCCACCGGGCCGGGCGGGGCGGCGACCGGGACGCTGCTTTGGACGAGCCCGACGCAGAGGACGCAGCCTTCATCGTCGACGACGAGGACGAGGCCGCCCTGGCGGCGGACACGGGCCAGGCGCGGGCGCCGGATGAGGATGAGGAGGACGCGCCGGGTCGGGCGCCGAAAAAGTCGAAGCGGGCGGGCAAGGTCGCCCTGAGCGACGACGATGAGTGAGAGGGAGGGAGGGTGGAGAGAGGAGGAGAGAGCGGGTGTTGTGTAGCGTGGGCCGGTGCGTTTTTCCAGTCTCAACCCGCCCGCCGCCCGCCCCGTTGTTCGTTCTAGCCTTTTGTCTCTCTTTCATTACAGCAAACCACGCGCGACGCCATCCCCATTCCGATTTCCAATCACCCCTCCGCCATGGGCGCTGGCTTGGCCGCGATGGATGCCACTACCCGCCCCAGCGCTTTCAGGGCCTTGCGCTTGCTCTTGCCCGTGCGCGCGCCGGAGACGGCCAGGCAGGCCGCCGCGTGCTGGTGGGAGGCGCCCGCTTTCTTACGGGCCTCCTGCTTGAGGCGGCGCCGCTCGCGCGTGAAGTTCCGCAGGCGGCGGTTGGTCTTGGCGAAGGTGGTGCCCATGGTTTTTTGACTGGGAAGTTTTTTGACTGAGCAGAGAGAGCGAAAAAACGGCGGCACGGCCGATTGGCTCTGACACGCGCGCGCGGGGGCAGTCGGTCAGCAGCTGACACACGCGGGGTGTATGGGTGTGTGACGTCTCTGGCTACAAGGCCAGCGAGTGTGTGCGAGTAAGCAGGGCGGGCAGGTCGGGCTCGGCTCGGCTTGGTTTTTAGGAGAGGGAGCGGCGGCTAGCAAAAACGTGGGAGTGAGATTGAGCGGAAGCAACACGCGCATTGCTCCGTCAAAATGCTGTCCCGCGCTCCGCCCGCCCACCGGGCCCGGCCGGGTGGTCTGAACCCAGCCAGCCCCTCCCGGCTGCATTCACATGCACTCGGACCACACGCCCCCGCAAATTGCACGCCAAACGCTCCACTCTCCGCCCCAGGGCGCACCCTCAACCACCACCCTGCCCCGCCCCGCACCCGCCTCAACCTCAGGCTCGTCCGCGCCCGCTCCTCCCTGGGTGGCAGTGGCGGCGGCCTCTCACCCCCGCCCCCGCCCCCGCCCCCGCCCCCGCCCACGCGCGCGCCCTCGTCCGACACCACCTCCGCCGGCGACGGCACGTTTGCCCTCATCCTGCTCAACGTCGCCGTCTTCGCCCTGGCCCGCCTCACCCCGCTGCCCATCATCCCGACCCTGGCCCTCGTCCACTCCAGCCCCGCCCCCTGGCAGTTCCTGAGCTGCGCCTTCACACACTACGACTTCGCCCACCTGGCCGGCAACCTGTTCAGCCTGCTGGTCTTCGGCCGCATGGTGGAGGAGGAGGAGGGTGCCTTTGGCGTCGTCGGGACGTACGTGGTGTGTGGTATTGCCGCGGCGGCCGCCTCCTACCTGGCCCTGCCGTCCAACTCCATCTCTCTGGGCGCGTCCGGCTCCGTGTTTGGCCTGTTTGTCGTCGCCGTCGCGGCCAAGCTGCGCCCATCGCTCAAAAAGCTCGTCGAGTGCGGCGTGCTGAGCGTGTACGTGTGGTCCCAAATTTCGAATGAGGTGAGGGCGCAGGCCTCGGTCATGGCAGGGCAGGGGGCGGTGGTGGCGGGGTCGGGGGTGGTGGCGCACTGCGCCCACATTGCGGGCGCGCTGGCGGGGGTGGCACTGGTGGCGCTGCTGTCCCGCCTACCCGCGGCGGACGAGTGAGAGAGTGTTGCACGTAAGGAAAGAAAGAAACAAGTTTTGGTCACAACCCAACCGCAACCCACCATCCTCACGTCTCACCCCCATCGGCCGCGGGCGTGGGCGGGGATGGTTGCGGGTAAACGGCCTCACCACTGCCACCTCCTCCTCCGCCCGCCCCCAGCGCCGCCGCCAGCTGGCCCAGGGCGGCCGCCGCGCTGGCGGCCGCCGCCGCGGCGGCTGGGTTGGGGCCGCTCCCCTCCCCCTCTCCGCCCCCGCCGCCGCCGCCGCCGCCGCCATCCCCGCTGCTCAGCCCCGCCCCGCCCAGGGCGGCAGCCAGCTGTTGGATGGCGACCACGCCCGCGGCGGCCGTGTCGGAGGCGGAGGGCGGGCGGGGGTCCGGGGCGGGAGCCGGCGGCGGTGTCGTCCCGCCGCGGCTGCGCGGCGGGGCGGGCGAGGGCGAGAGGCCCGGGCGTGCCGACCCGGCCCGCCCGCGGCCCCGGCTGGCGCCGCCCTCCTCCTCCTCCTCCTCCTCCTCATCGTCTGACGGTGGAGGCGGGTCGGCGTCCGCCCGGGCCGCCGCCGCCGCCGCCGCCGCCGCCGCCCCGCCCGCCGACCCGCCCGCCCCATCCAGCTCCAGCGGCAGGGTGAGGCCGGCCTTGACTGCCAGCTCCCGCAGGCCGCGGGCGGCCGCCTCCGCCTCGCGCAAGGATGCCGCCAGCCGGCCCGCGTGCGCGTGGTGCTCCGCATTCTTGCGGCGGAGGCCGTCCTTGACGCGCGCGAAATCCTCCCGGTCCGCCGCCCAGGCGGCTTTCAGCCGCTCCTTCGCCTCGCCAAACTCCGCACGCTCGCCCTCGCGCAGGCCTTTTTGGCGGGCGACCTCCCGCTCCAGGCGCTCCACGTCGCCCGTCAGGCGGGCCACCTCCCGGCGCGCGCGGTCGGCGGCGGCGGCGGCCGCGGACGCGGCGGCGGCGGCAGAGGCACCGCCACCGCCACCGCGTCCGCCACCACTGCCCTCCGTGGGCGTGCCTACGGCCGGCGGCGTGCCCACCAGCACGGGCGGCGGCGGGTGGTGGTGCGGGCCCAGGCCGGCCGCCGCGACGGCGACCGCGGCCGCGGCGGCCGCGGCGGTGGCGTCGTCCAAGGCGGCGTGGTGGTGGTGGTGGTGGTGCGGCGGCGGCGGAGCCGCGCCAAAGCCAAGCACCACCCCCTGGCCCCCGCCCACCCCTTCCGGCGCGTGGCCCGCCGCCGCCGCGGTCAGGGCGGCCTGCTGGTGGGCGGCCGCGATGGCATGCGCGTGCGCGGCGGCGGCCGCGGCGGCGGCGGCCGCGGCCGCCGCCTGCTGCTGCTGATGCGCGGCCGTCGCGGCCGCCAGGGCGGCCCGCACCTCGCTCGCCGAGGCGGCAGCGGCCGAGGCGGCCTCATCCCCGTGCGTGGTGGTGGTGGCAACACCACCGCCCCCGCCGCCGCCGCCGTGCGGGGAGATCCCGTCCACCAGCCCCCCCGCCAGGACGGCGGCGGTCAGGTCGGCCGTGGAGGCGCCGCCTCCGCCGCGGGTCAGGGCTGAAAAGGGGCCGCCGCTGGCCCGCCTGCAGTCGCCAGGCGGCGGGGACAGACCGCCGCCGCCGCCGCCGCCGCCACCGCCGCCGCCGCCGCCGCCGCCGCCGCCGCCGCCGCCGCCGCCGCCGCTGCCGCCGCCGCCGCCGCCGTGCGGGGAGGGGACGCCACCGAAATCGCCCCCGCCCCCGCCCCCGCCCGCACTGGCGGCCGCGTGCGAGACGGCGTGGTGCAGGCGGACGGCCGCGTGCGCAGCCTCCGCCTCGGCCGCCGCGGCCGCGTGCGCAGACACGCTGGCCGCTGCTTCGAGGGCCATTGCCGCCGCCGCGGGGCCGTGGTGGTGGTGGTGGTGGTGGGAGTGGTGGTGAGCGTGGATGCCAGCCCCGCCGTCGTGGCCCGCGGGCGGCCCCGCAGCAAATTCCAGGGCGCCGGCATCCCGCTGGGCGGCCGCGTCAGCGGCGGCCGCGCCAGCAGCAGCGGCCAGTTGCGCAGCCGCGGCGGCGTCCACAGCCGCCGCCTCCAAGGCGGCCGCCGGGCAGGGCGCTTGGGGCGCCCCGCCTGGAAGGTACAGCCCCGCGGCCGCGGCGGCGGCCAGGGCGGCCGCGTCCGCCTGGTGGTGGAAGGCGGCCGCGGCCGCGGCCTGCTGGGCGGCGGCCTGGTGCGCGGCCGCCGCGTTGTGGGCGGCGACGGCGGCCGCCATGCCGCCGTCGTACAGGTCACCGCCGCCCCCGCCGCCTCCCACGGACGAGGGCGGCGAGGAGACAGCCGAGTGCGGGGACATGACCCGGGCGGCGGACGCCAGGGAGGAAGCTGCCGGGTGGTGGTGTGGTGGGTGGAGGGGATGGTGGTGCGGCGGGTGCCCGAGCGCGGAGGGCGGGTAAGGGTCGAACGCGCCGACTCCAGCCCCTCCCATGCTTTCCAGGCCAACCGCGTTCCCGTAGGGTGGCAGGGGCGAGCTGGTGGATGGGTGTGTGTGGTGGCGGAGAGCGTGAGAGACTAGGAATGGGGGGAGGCCAGCGCTGGCGCGGCGGAAGTCCTCCCTCATTCCTCACCTGCGCGCCGACTCGTCCAGGAACGCATCGCCGGCAGCCGGGGACCCGGTCGGGTGGTCCATGGGACAGATCGTGTGTGTATGGATGCGGCGCACACACGCGCGCGCGCCGGGCGAGAGAGGCGCCGCACGCGTCCCTTTCTCTCTCTCCACGAGTAAGCGGAGCAGCCGAGCGGCCTCTCGCGCTCTCTCCTCACTCTCTTTTTGCGCAACTCTCTCTTGTAACGCGCCGTCTCCCCACGGCCGCGTGCCTCCCAGCCCCTCCCCAATGCTGCAAGCCCTCGGTCTGGCTAACCTACACTTCCACCACCCAACGGTGGCCGACGTGGATGCGGCCCTGGGGCGGGGGAAGAGGTGAGAGAAAAGAGAGATGCGGCAGGGCTGGCCTGGCCTCTCCCGACCTTCCATTTTCACCCTCCTCTCCGTCCATAACAGCTCCGTCAACCACGCCGCGCCCGCCGCTGCCCTGACGCTGCCTACCCCTCCAGCGCACGCCGGCTGGTTTGCGGTCGACACGCACGCGGTATGTGTCGGCTCCGGTCCCCGCGCCTTCGCAGCCGCCGCGGCCAGCCTTGCCGCGTGGGGCCACGCCAACGCGCTGCCCTGGGTGGTGGCCGCCTCCTCGTCCTCGCCGCCCTCCCACCGCCGCCCCGCGCCCGGCGACCCGGTCTGTATCGCCGCCCGAGCGACGGGCCCGCTCAATCTGGGCCCTTTATCTCCCTGGCTGGCCAATCCGCTGGTCGTCGTGGGCGTCCGGGAGGGGAAGGGGAGGCGGTGGCGGACACGGGGCGGGCCGGCGGAGGGTGGGCCGGCGCCGGCGACGCGTCCTTCACAAGACGCCGAAGAGACCCTGTCCCGGTACGAGGTCGCCCTCGCCACTACTGCCTCCCACGTCCTGGCGGGTGGCGAGCGGTTCTCGATCACCCACCGCGCCTCGGACGGCAGCGTCTGGTTTGAGGCGGCCACGTTTGCACGGCCCGCGAGCGTGGCGGCGGCCGTCGGCTGGCCGGTGGTGCGGGCCCTGCAGGCCGCCTTTCGGCGAGGGGCCGGGGAGGCGGTGGCGGCGGCTGTTAGGATGGACGGCCAGGGAAAGGGAAAGGCTACGCAGCGGGAGCGCGGGTTGTGGTGATGGAGAGAGGATGAAGAGGAGCGAGCTGTTTTTTTTTTGTTTTTGGTCAGGAGGCCCCGCGCGGGCCCGCACACACGTCTCCGCGGACGTGCGTGCGCGCCCGCGCGCGTAGGGGCTCTCCCTCACTCTCTTGTGTTACATTTGGTAAGGGGGGAAAAAAGGGGAAGGGGGAAAAGGGAAAGGGGGAAAAGGGAAAGGGGGAAAAGAAAGGGGGGGACATACACGCACACGCACACAGTTCATTTCTCTCTCCATTTTTTTTTGTCTTTTTTTCCTCGATCAAGCCCCCACTGCCGGGCCGTACGCGTCCAGGTCGAAGGTGAGCGTGGCCGAGCACCCCGCATCCGGGTCCCGGCACACGCCCACCAGCGCGTCCGCGTGCTGGTAGAAGCCGTCTTTCAGCGAGATGACGACGGCCTGCAGGGGCGCGATGCCCGCCGCCGCGTCGCCCCGGGCTTTGCGCGAAATGTACTGCGCCACGCGCGCGACGTTGGCCGCGTCCAGGGCCGCGTCCACCTCGTCCAGCACAAAAAAGGGGGCCGCCTGGAAGGAGTGGATGGCGAAGAGCAGGGCCAGGGCGGACAGCGTCTTCTCCCCGCCCGACAGGGCGTCCATGTCCCGGTACCGCTTGGCGGGCGGCATGGCCGTGAACTTGACGCCGCCCAGGTAGGGGTCGTCCGCGGAGTCGAGGGCCAGGTAGGCCGACCCGCCCGTCGGGTGGGCCGGCGACCGGGTGAGGTCCTTGAAGACGTCGTTGACGGCCGCGGCCGCGTGCTCGAAGGCGCGCATGAACAGGTCGTGGCGGCGGGCGCGGACGCCCTCAAACGCGTCCGCCGCGTCCCGGGCGGCGCCCCGGGCGGCCTCCAGCTCGCCCGCCTGGGCAGCCTCCCGCGCGCGGACGGCCTCGTACTGATCAACCGCCTTCAGGTTGGGCGCCCCTCTCGCCAGCTCCGCGCCGTGCTCCTCGATCTCGGCCCGCAGGGCGGCCTCCACCCGCTCCCGCTCGCGCGGGGCCGCGGCGGAGGCGGCCAGCTCGGGGGGTAGCTCGCCAAAGTCGACGGCCGCCAGGGCGGACAGGGCCGTGCGGGCGGCGGCCGCCTCGCCCTCGTCGCCCCCCTCACCACCCTCCGCCCCGCCCTCCTCACCGTCCACGTCCATGGCCTGCTCGCCGTCCCGGCCGCGCACGCCGCCGGCTCGCGCGCGCACGGTCGCCGGGTCCAGGCGGGGCAGGGCCACACCCTCCATGTCGGCCGCCTCCAGGACGTCGGCCGCCCGGGCGGCGGCTACCTCCAGGTCGGCCGCGCGGGAAGCGGCCGCAGACTTGAGCGCGGCCGCTTTCGCGCCCGCCGCGGCCGCGGCCTTGCGCTTGTCCCGAGCGCCCGCCTCCGCGGCCTCCGCCTGCGCCTTCAGGTCGGCGACCTTGGCGACCTCCCCCGCCAGCTCGCCCTCGGCGGCGGCCATGCTCTCCGCCGCCTCGGCCGCCACCTTGTCCAGCTCCGCCCGGCGCGCCCGCGCGGACGCCAGCTCCTCCTCCGCCTCGGCCGCCGGCCCCGCCAGGTCCCGCCGCCGCTCGTACGACAGCTGGTGCCCGATCTTGGAGGCCTGGGAGGCGAGCGCCATGCGGTGCTTGGCCCGCTCCGCGGCGGCAGCGGCGTGGGCCTCCATGTGGGCCCGCACGTTGGCCACGCCCGCCTTGGCGGAGAAGGCGGAGAAAATGCGGTCCTCCACATCGTGGATCGCGCCCGTCGCGCGGTCGGCCTTGGCGTTGCCCGCCGCCACGGCCGCCTCCAGGGCGTCCGCGTCGGGGGCGCGGCGGGCGCGCTCCGCCTCCAGGGCGCCCACCTCGGCCTCCACCCGGGCTAGGCGGGCGGCCGTGGACGCCGCGGCCTCCTCCTCCAGCTGGACCTCCCGCTCCAGGCGCGCGCCGTCCGCGCGCAGGCGGGCCTCCTCCCGATCGGCCTCGCGCGCGGAGGGCAGGGCAGCCAGCGCGTCCGCGCACTCCCGGCGACGGGCCTTCAGCTCGTTGAGCGCGGCGTCGTCGAACCGGCTGGCCCGGGCCTCCATGCCCGCGGACAGGCCGCCCGTGATCAGGCCCGCCCGGGAGATGAGCGTGCCGTCCAGGGTGACCACCTTGTGCCGCTCGGGGCCCTGGAAGGCCAGGGACTTGGCCTCCGCCTCGCCCTCGCACACCAGCGTGTTGCCGCACACCGCGCGCAGGGGGCGGTCCAGGGCCGGGTCGAATTGGAGCAGGTCGATCGCCAGGCGGGCGGTGCCCCCCAGGCCCCGCAGGGCCTCGTTGACGGGTTTCGCCCGCACCGTGTCGGCCGGGATGAAGGTCATGGGCGGCAGGCGGGCCTGCTTCAGGTAGGCGATGCATTCCTTGGCCGTCCGCTCGTCTGCCGTGACAACGGAGTCCATGTCCTTGCCCAGGACGACGGCCAGGGCGACCGAGTACTGGCGCTGGGACACGGAGGTCAGCTCGGACAGGCGCCCCTTCACGCCCGGGAACATGGCCTTCATGTGCGCGACCGTGGACGCGGCCTTGCGGTCGCGCTCGGAGTCCTTGCGGTCGGCCTTGGCCTCCCGCACCGCCGCCTCCGCCGCCTCCAGCTTCAGGCCCCAGTCCTCCCGCTTGGCCTGGGCCTGGCGCTTGTCGGAGGCGATGGCGAGGAGGGAGGCCTTGGTGTCAGCCAGGGACGACCGGGCGGCCGCCAGGCCGGCCTCGGCCGTGGCCGCGCGCGCGCGCAGGGCGTCCGCCTCCGCGCCCAGCGCGTCCCGCCGCTCCACCACGCCCGCCAGCGTGGCGCGCAGGGCGGTCAGGGCGGCCTCGTCCGCCCGCACCGACGCCAGCAGGGCGTCCCGGGAGGCGCGCGCCCGGGCCGTCTTGGAGCCGGCCTCCTCCTTGACCCGGTAGAACTCCGCCTGCATGGCCGGGTCTAGGGACAGGCCATCGCCGTCCCCGTCGCCCTCGCCCTCGCCGGCCTCCGCGTCGGCCTGGGCCTGCTCCACGGCGGCCAGGTCGGCCTCCAGGCGGGCCAGGGCGGCCGCCTGCGCGTCCCGGGCTTTCACGGCCGCCTCCACTTTTTTCACCAGGTCCTTCTCGCGGCGGGCGAGGCGGGCGCCCTCCTCCCGCGCGCGCAGGGCGTCCGGGCAGGCCGCCTCCACCTCGGCCCGCCGCTTGTTGACGCGGCGCTCGGCCGCCATGCGGGCCTTGTGCAGGCCGGCCGCCGCCCGGCGGGCCTCCTCCGCCTCTGCCTCCGCGGCGGCCGCGGCCTGGGTCGCCGACCCCAGGGCGGCCGCGTCGGCGGCCGCAGCGGTCCGGGCCGCCTTCACGTCCGCCGCCGCCGCCGCCAGCTGGAGCAGGTACAGCGTTCGCTTGGCGTCGCCCAGGGCGGCCTGGAGGGACATGAACTTCTCGGCCTCGTCCTTCTGGTCCTTGCGCGCCTTGCGCTCGGCCGCGGTGGCCCGCTTCTTGGAGAAAGCGGCCGCGGCTGCCGCCTCGGCGGCCGCCTTCTTGGCCTCCGCCTCTTCGTACGCGGCCTTCAGCGCGCCGCTGCCGGACACGTGCTCAAACATCTCGGTCAGGCCGGCGGGCGACATGGACGCCACCGACTCGATGTCGCCCTGGAAGACCAGGAAGTTACGGGCCTTGACTAAAATGCCGTACGCCTTCAGCTGGGCGTCGTAGGCGTCCCAGGTGACGCCCCGGTCGTTGAGGCGGTAGGCCGAGGTGTAGGCGGGCGCGCCATCCGCGGTGGTGGCGCCGCCGGCCGCCGGCGCGATGTGGCGGGAGAAGCGGGTGACCGTCCCGTCGGCCGCCTCAAAGACGAGCGCGACGGACGCACGGCGGGTGGAGGCGTCCCCACCCGCGCCCTCCGCCCGCCCCCGCCCGCCCGCGGGCGCGTCCGTGTTGGCGTACACCAGGTCGCCCAGGTTGGCGCCCCTCAGCTGGGCGGTGCGCACGCCCAGGACGAAGGCCGTCGCGTCCAGGACGTTGGACTTGCCCGCCCCGTTGGGGCCGATCACGGCAGTCAGCCCCGAGGCGAAGGGGATGACGGTGGGGCGGCCGTACGACTTGAAGTGGTCGATCTGACGGGTTTTTGGTGAAGTGGAGGGAGGAGAGGGAGGTGAGCGTGAGGGGAGAGAGCGGGCGCGGGGAGGGAGAGAGAGAGAGGGGTCGGGAGCGCGGCCGTTGGGGGGCGTGGCCACGCTCGAAAGGGACGCATCAGTTTTCAACACTTTTGCGCGGCCCCTCGGCAGGCGCGTGACGGGGGCCTCGGCACCCCATCTCGCCTCAGTGGGCGTGATGCAAGGTCGACTCCCCCACCTGGGTGAGGCGTGGGGGCACTGGCACTCGGGCAGGCGGCGCATCCGTGCGTGTCGCGCGCCGGCGGCGCGCAGCAGGAAACGGCCACGCCTGCGGCGTGTGGGCGCTGTGCCTCCTCCCCACCTCCCTCGGCACACGCTCCGTGTCTTCATTCTCTTACCTCCAGCTGGACGATGCGGCCGGTCGAGGGAGGTGGGGGCGGCAGGCCCCGGCCGTTGGCGGCGGCGGCGTCTTCCATCTCTCGAAGGGGACGAGAGAGGGAAACGAATGGGGCGCGCGAGAGAAAGGAGCAGCGGGCTCTGGGACGCGGAGCCTGCTGGGACCTTGGAACGCGCGCAAGCGCGGTGGACAGGGAGTTGAGGTATGTGGGTGTGTCAGAGCGCCCCGCGGCGGGGGTGACGAGGGTGCGCGTGCGTGTGCGGCGCGCGCGAGAGAGGTGGGTCTGCGGCGCGAACGAACGAGTGAGAGGGAGGGCCGTGCGGGGGTCGGTCGCCTCTTCCTTTTCAACCCGCTCCTCTCCATTCCCCATCACATTACCCCCACGCCCCCGCCTCCTCCTCCGCCGCCTCCCGCCGCCGCTCCTCCTCGATGGCCACCGACAGCCGCATCGCCGCCCGCCGGTCCACGTACGGATAGCCCGCCCCCACCCACTGGCCCGTCTCGGGGAGGTAGGCCTCGGGGAGCGCGCGGAAGCCGGCCCGGAAGGCGGCAGCGCCGCTCCCGCCGCCACCCCGCCCGCCCCGGCCCAGCACCACCAGCTCCGCCGCGTCGCCCACCCTGATCTCGGCGTGGCGGCGGGGGTCGTAGGGAGCGACGACCAGGGTGCGGGCGCCGGAAGCGTCGCCAACGAGGAGGCGGAGGGAACCGCCGGACCCTCCGACCAGCCCCCCCCGCCCGCCCACCCTGTCCGCCTCAAATCCGGCCTCCAGCACGGTCGCCCGCCACAGGCCGACGGCCGGGTCGCCGCGGCGCAGGCCCCGGTTGCGCAGGGCCGCCCGGGCGAGGGGCCACCACAGGGGCGCGGTCAGGGCGCCCGCCGCGACTGCGGGCGCTTTCACGCACGCCAGGGTGACAAGCAGGGAGGCGCCAACCCGCTGCACCAGGGCCGCGCCGTCCGCGTTGAAGGCCCGCACCTGGTCGGGCTGGGGGGTCATGGGCAGCAGGGCGTCCGCTTCGGCGGGGGTGAGGAGGGTGACGTCCGGTGGCGGGGCGGACGGGTCGAAGGCCGTCGGCCCGCCACCGTCAAAGGCTGCCCCGCCTGGGAAGGGCGGGGGTGGCGGCCTGCCTGCCCGCCCGTCGCCCGGGCGGGCGGCCGTCCAGGCGCCGGGGGGCGGCGGCGGCGGGTAGGCGCCGCCGCCGTCCTCCTCGCCATCCTCGCCGTCCCCGCCGCGCCGGCTCCCGGGCGGCCGGCGCCTGCGGCGGGAGGGGGGCGGGGGCGGGCCGGCCCCGAGCACGCCCCAATCCTCCTCCAGCTCCAGGCGGGCCCGGGCGGCGGCCTCCGCGCCCGCCTCCCACCCGGCCGAGTCGGAGGCATAGGCCTCGTAATAGGAGGAGGAGGAGGAGGAGGAGGGCACTGGGTCGGCGTCGGCGTTGTAGGCGGCGGGCTCGGTCGGCGGTTCGCGGCCCCAGCCTGTGCCTGTCGCGGCTGCCGCGGCCGCTGCCGCGGCCGCCGCTGCCGCCGCCTCAGCCTCCGCCGCCGCCGCCTCCACCTCGCCCAGCCCCACCGCCGCCGCCGCGGCTGCGTACTCGTCCCGGGGGACCCAGGCCCAGGGATCGTCGCCCGCGGCCGCGGCGGCCGCGGCCGCGGCCGAGTAGGTGGGAGGTTGGGTGGTGCTGGCGTCAGCGTGCGGGGTGGTGCTGGTGCTGGCGCTCGGCGCGCGGTCCCCGCTCCATCCGCCACCCCGGCCGCCCACACCGCTGGACGTCCAGTTTTCAGTGTCCGCCTGGGTGCGGCGGTTGCTCGCCACCCCTGTCGCTCCGGGCGGTGCATCGCCCCCGCTCCGGGCGCCGCCATCGCCGCCCGCGGGCGGGCCATTGGCGGACGACGAGCCGACGGCTTCCCGGATGCGGCCGGCGGGCGTGGACGGGCGCCACCTGTAGACGGCGTGGGGGGCCGTTGTGGGGCGGCCTGGAGGGGGTTGTAGTGGCCGCATCAGGGGGCGCATTGCGGTCGGAGGGTGGGGCGGGAGAGAGCGCGACGCGACAGCGAAAGAGCCGCTCTCGGAGATGTGAGTCGAGGCGAGGCGAGAACTTGAGCCGCTCCACTTTTTTTTCTTTCCGTTTCCCTTCTTTTACGCACGCACGGCAGCGCCATGACCACCAGATCCCGCGCACAGGTACGCGATGGTCATAACTTCTATAAAGGCCCACAGAGAGAGGGCTTCACCGCCTGCCCGTCCATGGAGAGCTCACGCACCGCTTTTCTCACGCTGGCGGCGACGGCTGGCCAAAAAAACAAAATAAACTAACCCCCAACTCTCTCTCTCTTCACAGGCCGACGCCGTCGCCGGCGTTCTCTACCCTCAGTACACCTCCATGGACGCGGTCCTACTGGTGAGGGGGTGGAGAGGAGGAGGAGGGTGTGGCGTGCGGGAACGGGACAAAGCGAGACGCATGCCGCCGCCGGCAGCGCTTTTCTCAAACCTTCTCGCTCCACTACTTTTTCACACAGGACGCCGCCCCAGCCAAGGCGCCCGCCGCCCCGGCCAAGGCGCCCGTCGCCCCGGCCGAGGCGCCCGCCGCCCCGGTCAAGGCACCCGCCGCCAAGCGCAAAGCCGCACCTGCCGCGGACGCTCCTGCCCCTCCCGCCGCTGAAGCGCCGGCCACCCCGGCCGCCGCGCCCGCGCCAGCGGCGGCGCCTGCGGCCACCACCACTGCCACTGCCGACGTGCCCGCCCCTGAAAAGAAGAAGCGGCGCAAGAAGAAGAAGAAGGGTGCGCCCGCGACGGCTGCACTGCCCTCCGGCCCCGGCAACGCGGACGAGGCCGCCCGCATCCGGGCCGCGCTCGGCTTTAGTGGCGGCGAGGCGGCTGCAGCAGTGGTGGCTCCTGAGAAGGAGGAAGAAGAGGCGGCGGAGGAGGAGGAAGAGGAGGAGGAGGAGGCCGCGCCCGCCGCGCCTGCTCCCGCCCCTGCTGCTCTCATCGCTGCTCCTCCTCCCGGCACCTTTGCCTTTGGCTTCGCCAAGGCCGCGGGCCGGCCGGTCGTGGACGTGGGAGAGGGCGCCCTGGATGCTGCTGCCGCTGCTGCTGCCATCCCCACCCCCACCCCTCGCTTCCCCCCTCCCCCTCCCATCCCGGGCCTCGCCCGCCGCGTCTTCGTAGGCGGCATGCCCTTCGGGTACGAGGAGGAGGACGTGCGCGCGTACTGGGAATGGTGCGGCCCCGTCGCCAGCATGGACCTCATGCGCTTCCCCGACACGGGCCGCTTCCGGGGCATCGCCTTCATCACCTTTGCGACGGAGGAAGGGTACCGCAAGGCCCTGGAGTGCGATGGCACCCTGCTGGACGGGGTGCGGGTCAAGGTGGAGCCCTGTAAGAAAGGGGCGGCGGGTGGGCCCGGGCGGCCCGGGGCGGGCCGCGGCGGCAGCGGCGGAGCCGGCGGCGGCCCCAGCGGCGGCCCGGGCGCGGAGGCCGCGCCCAAGACGCCCGGCTACTGCGTGGCGTACGTCGGCAACATCGCGTTCGAGGCGGGGCCGGCTGAGGTGGCGGCCCTGTTCGCGGGGTGCGGCGCGGGGGCCACCCGGGTCCGCCTGCACACCGACCGGCTCACCGGCGCGTCCCGGGGCTATGCCCACGTCCACTTCGGTGACGAGGCCGGCCTGGACGCGGCGGTGGCGGCGGGCCGGGCGGGCCGCCTGGAGCTGTGCGGGCGGGCGGTGAAGGTCGGGTACGCCCAGCCTAAAGCGGAGCATGCGGGTGGGGGTGGGGGTGGCGGTGGCGACGTGGTGACGCCCGTCGCCGAGGCATGAAAGAGAGAGAGAAGAGGAAAGAGAGAGGGAGCGGGTTCGGGGATCCCGTACCATTTTTCGTTCTTTCACGCGCCTGTAACTTCCTCCGCCGCAGCCTGCCGCTCCTCGGCCGCTGCCCGCTCCGCCTCCCGCCGCTCAAATTCAGAATCTTCCACTCGCCTCAGGTCAAACATGCCGACGGTGGGGCCCGGGCTGCCGTCAGGGCGAGGCTGGACGTCGTCCGCGCCGGGGCAGCCGTAGGTGGACGCCGGCATGTGGGTGACGTCGAACGCGCACCGCAGGCGGGGCCAGAACGCGGCGGCGGCGGGGCGGGAGCGCTCATAAAAAGCCAGCACCGCCTGGCCGCCGGCCGGAGCCGTCAGCAGGCGCAGGGCCCGGACGAGGGACGCCATGGCGGGCGGGTGGTAGACGCAGTCGGCCACCAGGACCAGGTCGAAGGGCCCGCCCAGGCCGCCGGCCGACACTGGGGCCGCGACCAGGGGCGGCGTGACGTCGGCCCAGTCCAGGCGGGCGACGCGCAAGGTGAGGGGATGCTGGTGCGGAGGGGGCTGCGGCAGCTGGGAGGGTTGGCAGGTGGGCGCCTGTGAGGCGGCCGTGCCTGGCGGGAGGGCCGGCGGCGGCCCCGGCGGGCCCGGCTCCAGGCTGCCATCCGGCCGTGCCTGCCCCACGACCGCCTCCACCACGGACCGGGGCAGGGCCCACCCGTCGCCCAGGTGGGGCGGCTCGGCGGGCTGGGACGACGCGGGCTGGGACGCCGCGGCGCCCTCTCCCTCTGCGATCCCGCCCACCTCCACGCGCGCCCCGCCCGGCGCGTTGGCCCGCACCGCCGCGGCCAGCCCCTCCATGCACTCCTCCGTGTCGGTGACGAAGATTTCGCGCACGCACCCCGTGCGGGCGGCCAGGGCGGCCAGGACCAGGCTGGGCACGCCCGTCACGCCCGCGCCCAGCTCAATTGCCCTCCTGCCGCCGCCGCCGCCCCCGACGCCCTTGCCCAGCGCCCCTACGCGGGCGGCCGTGAAGGCGGGCGAGGCCAGCCACCGGCCCGCAATGATCGCACCCTGCCACACCGTGCCGCCGATGCCGGCATGCCACTCCTCGCGGACGGCCAGGGAGATGCCGCCGTCAAAGTCCAGGCGACGGGTCCACATGTCGTCGTCGCCCGAGGAGGAGGAGGGAGAGGCCGGCATGGAGGTGATTATAGGGAGGAGGGGTCGGCTGAGCGTCGCCCCTGTGAGAATTGGCGGCTCTTCAGGGCGCGAGGAGCGCGGGAGGCGAGCTCGCCGCCTCAATTGCCCCACAGTTCACGGCAAGGGGTCACGGGCACCCTGACTAGGGGGGAGCCGTGTGCCCTGTGAGTGCCGGCTCTATAGAGAGCGCGGCGCGGACTACGAGCGAGCGTGCGGCCGATTGAGACACGGTTGTGGTTTCCTCGTTGTTTTCCGTCACTTCCTTCAACCTCCTCCAAACGACCGCAGCGCGATGGCCGGCGCGGCCGGCACGCCCCCGCCCCCACCACTAGACCCTGACCCACCACCCCCTCCACCACCACCAACCGCCGCCTGCAACCGCGCCCGGGTCGCCGGGTCCAGCCGGGCCAGGGCCGCCCGCAACCCGGCCCCACCCTCCCCGGCCGCAGCGAGTTGCAGCGCCCGCCCCGCGGCCACCACCAGGGCGGGCGGGGCGGACCGGGGCGGGGGCGGCGCCCCACACTCAGCGATGAGTAACAGGGCCGCATCGCAGGCGGGCGCCAGCGCGCCGCCCTCCCCAGCCCCCGCCGCCGACGGCAGGGTCAGCACCGCCAGGCGCAGCGCGTCGCCCGCAGTGCTGAGGGCGGACGGCGAGGCTGCTGTTGTCGTCGCCGCCCGGGCGGCGGCCGCGGCGGCGGGCGCGGCCGCGGCCGCGACGGCCAGGGCCCACTGCGGGGTGGGCGCGGACGCGACAGCGCTCGCCGCGCCGGCCAGGGCCGCCGCGGGCGGGGCGGCCGCCAGGGCGGCCAGGGCGGTAGAGCCGCCAGCCTCGCTCACCCCGCCGGCCTCCAAGGCCAGGGCCACCAGGCGCGGGGTGGCGGCGGCGCCGGCGGCGGTCAGTGCCTCTACCAGAGCAGCCGCGGTGGCCGCGCCCAGGTCGCCGCCGGCCCGGGCGCCGGCCAGCACCAGGGCGGCCGCGGCCGCCCTCTCATCATCCCCACTGGCCTCGCCCCCTTGCTCCAGCAGCGCGCGCACGCCCGCCGCCACCAGGCCGGCCGCTGCGGGGACGCCGCACCCCACCAGGGCCGCGCCCGCGCGCAGGGCCGGCGCAGAGGTCGGGCTCCGATCCAGGACCGCCAGGACCGCGGGCGCCAAGGACGGTGGCGGGGCGGGCGCGGAGGAGAGGACCTCCAGCGCGGCCGCCACTGCGGGCGAGCCGCCAGCGCCGGCGGCCGCCAGGTCGGCCACCAGCGCGGCCGCGTCCGCTAGCAGGGCCAGGTCGCCCTGGGCCACCGCCCGCCGCGCCAGGCCGGGCAGGGACGCCGAACAGGCGGCCAGGGCAGTGCGTGCGCTGGTGCCGGCGCTGGTGCCGTCGCTACCGCCATCCTCCTCGCCCTCCGAGTCAGCGCCTGCGCCAGTGGGCCCCGCCCGCCCGCCCGGCCCGCCCACCGCCCGGCCCGCAAACAGGCGACAGGCGTCCAGGGCCAAGGAAAGGGGCAGGCAGGAGGGCGCGCCGTCGTCGCCAGCAGCGCCCTCCGCGAACAGGGCCGCCAGCGCGGCCGGCGCGGCCGCCTCAGCGGCGGCTGCCAGGCCCGGCGGCGCGGCCGCCAGGGGCAAGCCCAGCACGTGGGCGGGCGGGGGTGGGCCCGCCCCAGTCTTGGCCCGCCGGGGGCCCAGGGCCAGGGACGCCGCGTCCCGCACCAGGCCCGCCCACCGGGGCGCCCACTGGGCAGTGGCAGCGGAGGGGCGCCCCGCCCTTGCGCCCGCCGCGCCGCTCCCTGCAACGCCCGCCGCGGCCGCCAGGAGGGCGACCCGCGCCCGCGCCGCCACCCACTCGGCGTAGGGCGAGGGCGGCAGGGCGATGGAGAAGGCGGACGCGCGGGCGGTCGACGCGGCCGCGTCGGCGGCGGCGGCGTCGGTTGCGGCGTCCCAGGCGGCCGAGAGGAGGGCGTCTACGGTTGAAGGCGGCACGAGCGGGAGGACGCGGGCGGGGTGGGATGGAGTCGCGCCTTCCCTTGCCCCGCCCACCATGGCCGCCGCGAGGGCGGCGCCCGCGACGACCGTGGCGGGCGACGCGCCGGGCGCCAGGGCGCCGCGCAGGGCCGCCGTCAGCTGGGCCTGCTGCAGGAGCAGGAGGGGTGGGCGAGCCTCCTCCCCCTCCTCCTCCACCGGTGCGGCCGGGTCGGGCAGCCCCCCAAAGCGGGCGACAGCGGCCGCCAGCAGGTGCGTGCCCGCCAGGGCCAGCGCGTCCAGGGAGTGCGTGGCCACCCGGAAGGCGGTGCGGACGGCCTCGCTCGCGTGCGGGGCCAGCGGGTCCGGGTCGGAGAGGGGGCCGCCGCCGCCCCGGGGCGGCGCCAGCAGGGCCGTCAGGCAGGCCGCCGCAAAGAGACGGGTGCCCAGGCGGGGCGCGGCCGCAGACCGCGGGGTGGCGGTGGTGGTGGTGGGTGGTGATTGCTGCTGCCGCGCCTGCGCTGCCGCGGCGGGCGCAGCCGAGGAAGACACCAGGCCGTCGTCATCGTCGTCATCGTCGCCGTCATTCACTCTAGCGAGGGCGGGCGGTGGGGGCGGCGGCGGCGGGGCGGCCGCCTGCGGCACTCCCAGCACCGCGCGCGGGGGCGACCCCAGCACCACCCCGCCCAGGAGCGCCAGCCACCGCCCGGCAGAGCCCTCCTCCGCGCACCCGTCCGCCCGCAGGATGGCACGCACCGCCGCCCGCAGCTGGCGGGCCGCACCAGGGTCGGTCTCCCCGTCCAGGGCGGCCAGGGCGCGGGCGGCGCAGGCCAGGGCGAGGGAGGGAGGAGGAGGTGAGGCGGTGGGCGCGGCGGCGGGCGCACCAGGGCCCTCCCCTGACAGCGCCCCGCGCTCCGCCATGTGGCGCAGCGTGGCCGCCGCCGCCCGGCGCGCCCTGCGGGACGGCGATCGCACCGCCGCGTCCAGGAGGAGGGGGGCGTGCGCGGCGACGGGCGCGGCAGCGGGTGCGAAGAGGGCCAGGGCTTGCGTGAACAGGACGGCCTGGAGGCCCGCCCCCGGCGCGTCGCCCGCCCCGCCCGCGCCTGGCCAGGCGCCCCGGACGGACGCGCCGCTGCGCCCCGCCCCGCCCGCCGCCAGGGCCGCCAGCTCGCGGGCGATGGCCCGACAGGCCAGGTATTCCGGGCCACCGGGCGCCAGGTCAGGCCCCCGCACGGCGACGAGCGCGTTCGCCAGCCCCCCCGCGGCCGGGCGCAGGCCGGGCGTCGTGCTGCCCGGTGGGCGCCCCGGCGGGGGGCCGTCGTCAAGCGCTGCCGCCTCCGCCAGGGCCAGCCCGCCCCGCACGGCGTGGCCATAGGACGGACCCGCCTCCGCCGCCACCAGGGTCAGGCCGTGCAGCGCCCACAGCCGCTCCAGGCCCCGGGCGCCGGGAGAGGAGGCGATGGCGGCCAGGGTGGCCCCGACCTCGGCCGCCGCGCTCGCGCCCAGGGCCAGGCCGCCCTTGGCCCGGAAAGCCGCGCCCACCGCGGCAGCCAGGGCGCACCGCCGGGCGGAGGACGGGGTGGCCGCCGCGGCGCGGGCCAGGGCGCGCACGGCGGCGCCCGCCAGGTCGTCCGCGCCGATGGTGGCGGCGGCCGCGAAGAGTTCGGCCGCGGCCCGCTGCAGGACGGTCGCAGTGAAGCGGGCGCCAGGGCCGCTGCTTCCACCCCCACTTCCCCCGTCGCCGGCCGCGCCCGCCGCCGCGGCCAGCACCGCCTCTGCCAGGGTCATGGTCCGCTCGGCCAGGGCCTTGCCGTCCGCGGCGGCCGTGTCGTCGGCCTGGGCTGTGTTTGCAGCGCCGCTGCCGCGCCGGCGGGCGGCGAGCGGGGCCAGGCCGGCCAGGGCGGCCGCAGCCGCGGCGGCCGCGACGGCGGGCGATGGCCGCTTGGCGACCGCCGCCCTGGCCGACGACGCCCCGTCCTCGCCCTCACCACCCCCACCCCCGGAAGCCGCGGACTCCAGGGCGGCCAGCACCTGGACCGCATTGGACACGGGCAAGACCGGCAGCATGACGCCCAGCAGGCCCACCTGGGCGTCCAGCAGCGCCTCCGCCAGGCTCGGGCGCAGGCAGGCCAGGGGTGGGGCGGCCGGCGTGCCTGCGGCGGTGCTTCTGCTGGTGCTGCTCATCGCCCAGGGCGGGGGCAGGGCGGCCGCGCCCGGCGCGACGGCCGCCGTGCACAGGGGTCCGTCGGGTGGGGCGCCCGCCGGCCCCCACGGCCCCAGGCCCGCGTCTGCTGGGTTGAGGCGGCGGGCGAGCACGCGCGCAGCCGCGCCCGCCCCGGCCCCACCCGCGCCCCGCACCGCCCGCACGCACGCCCGGGCCAGGTCGGCGTGGTCGCCCGCGTACGCGCGCGCGTTCGGCAGGGCCGCCCGCACGCGGGCGGCGGACGCGGCGGACGCCGCCATCGTCGCCACCGCGTCGGCGGGGGGGACGCCCTCCATCGTGCTCCCAGGCTCGGGGGTGGTCGGACCCTGGCCCGGCTTGCCTCCTCCGGCCGACGAGCCAGGCGCGCCGCCGCCGACCAGGGCGGCGCTGACCGCGGCCGGGCACAAACCACCACTCCCAACACCACTGCCACCACCCACCGTCGGCGGCGGCGGCGGTGACCCGCGCAGGAGGGCCGCCACTGCGCACGCCAGGCGCGCCTGCTCGGACGGGTCCGGGCGGGCGGCCTCGGCGAGCGGGCCACCCACGTACGCCTCCAGGGCCGCCAGGGCGGACCCGACCCAGGCCTCGCCGCCCGGGTGGGCGCCCGGGCCACCCGGGCGGGCCAGGGCGGGCTGCCACAGGGCCAGCAGGGCCAGGCGGCGCTCCGCCAGGACGGGGGCGGGCAGCGCCAGGCACAGGCCGCCCAGGAGAGTGTAGCCGGCCTCCCGCTCCGCCGCTGCGCCGGGAGCGGTGCGCGAGGTGGGGCGGGTAACCAGGGCCTCCGCCGCGGCCAGGGCATCGTCGCCCAGGCGGGCTGGCACGCCCAGGGGTAGGGTGGAGGCGGCGACCAGCAGGGCAGCCGCGCCCGCGGCCGCGCCGGTGACCGCGTCCGCGGCCGCCGCGGCGTTGGCACTCGCGGCGGCCGCGGCCGCGCCCGCCGCGGCCACCGCGGCCCGGCCCTTGGGCGGCGCGTCTGGAGTCGCCTCACTCACCACCGCCCCGCCCGAAGCCGCCGCCAGGGCCGCCACCCCGCGCGCGAGCCGCGCCAGGCAGGCAGCCAGTAGCGGCGCTGCGCCCGCCGGGTCAGCGCGCGCCAGGGCGGCCAGGGCGGCCGACGCGGACGCCCGAACGCCCGCGCAGGGCGAGGCGCCCAGGGCGTCCAGCAATGGGGCACGCAGGGCGGCCGCCTCTGGGGCGGGCACCTCGCCCAGGGCGTCCAGGGCGGCGCCGGCCACGCCCAGGGCCGCGCACGCGGCGGCAGGGCAGGGAGGAGCGTCGGGGGCCAGGTGGCCATGTCCCGCCCGCACCGCCGCCTGCAGCAGGGCCAGCTGCCCCGCCGGCGCGACCCGGTCCAGGGCGGCCGCCTGGCAGGCCGCGCCCACGCAGGCCGCCGCGTGGGACAGGTCCCCGCCCCGCCGGCCCGGATCCCGGGCCAGGCACCCGTCCGTGGCGGCCACGCCCGCGCGCAGGGAGGGCGGGGAGGACACCACCGCGGCCGCCGCCACGGCGACGGCGGCCAGGGCGTGGACCGCCACCGCCACGCCCGCCTCGTCCGGTGTGGGCGGTGTCTCGTCCAGGGCCGGGTGGGAGGGGGAGGGCGAGGCGGCGGAGCCCGGCCGGCCGCCGCCCCGACCAGCGGCCCGCGCCCGCTCGGCGTCGGCCAGGCTCACCCACCCGCAAGCCAGGGCGGCCGCGTCCGCCCGCCGACCCGCCGCCACCGCCGCCGCAAAGGGCAGCGTCAGGCAGGTGTCCCAGGCTTTAGCGCGCACGCCGTCCAGGGCCGCCCGCTTGGCGGGTTTGGCGGCCAGGGCGGCGGACGCGGCCGCCGCGGCGGGCGAGCGCGCGGCCGCGGCCAGGGTGCCGAGCGCCGCACCCAGGCCCGCCGTCGCGGCGGGGCCCGCGCCCAGGGCGGGCAGGACGGCTTTCACCAGGTCACCCAGCCCCGCGCCGCCCTTCTCCCACAGCGGGCCCCCACCGGCCGCCGCCAGGGCGCGCAGGGCGCGGGCGGCGGCGGCCAGCGCCAGGCCGTCGGAGAAGGGCGGCGGCGCAGCGGTGGTGGCCGGGTCCCCCGACTCCGCCTCGCCCGGGCCGCCGCCGCCGCCGCCGCCGCCGCCGCCCCGGCCACCGCCGCCCGTCCCGGCGGCCGACGCGGCCGCGCCCGCCTTCAACAGGCGCAGGACGGCGCCCAGGGCTTCCGATGCCGCGGCAGGGCCCGCCCGGGGGTCCCCCGGGGCCAGGCCCTCCAGCGCGGCCGCGGCCAGCTCCACCCCGGCCGCCCTAGTCGCGCCGTCCGCGCCCCTGGCCGCCGCGTGGGCCGCGCCCGTGGCGGCCGCCTCGGCCGCTCCCGATGCCAGGACCCGGCCGTGCACCGGGTGGCCGTGCAGGGCGGCCAGGGCGGTGAGCGCGCCCAGGCGCCGCGCCCGCTGGGCGGCGCCCGCGGCCGCGGCTGCAACCGCGTCGCCCTTCGTCCCCGCCGCCCGCCCGACCGCGCCCGGGCCCAGCGGGCCCGTCTTGGGCGCCAGCTCCGCCCGCAGGCGAGCCACCAGGGCGTGCACCGGCATGCCGTCCCCGACCTCCAGCAGGCGGGCCAGGACGGCGGAGCCGGCTGCCCGGACGGGCGCCGGCGACCCGACCCCACCCACCAGCAGCTCTGTTAGGCCCGCCTCCACCCCGCGCTGGTGCGCCCGCACGCAGGCGGCGCTTTCCGGGCCGGTCCCGGACAGGGACGCCGCCAGCTTGTGCAGCAGGCGCACGGTGTCGCCTGCGGACGGCGGGGGTGGCGCGTCGGAAGCGGAGGAGGGGCGGGGCGGCGTGCCTCCAGGCGCCGGCGGGGCACTGCCGCCCCCCCCACACCCGAGCGCCGCCGCCGCCGCCCGCCGACGGGCCGCCACCAGCAGGTCCAGTTCGGCCGCCCAGATGTTGAAGCCCAGGACCTCCTCTTCATCCACATACAGGGAGGCCAGGTCGGCGGTGGGGCGCGGGAGCGGGGAGGGTGGGGGTGGGGGTGGTGAAGCGTTCATCCTCTTCAGCACCACGCGCGCACGTCCGCCGTCGTTCGTTTGTGTGTGTGTGTGGGTCTCGCTCCTTCTCTCCTCAGGGATGCAGCGTGGCCTCGCCGCGTGCCAGTGCCTGGGCGGCAGGGGTGCCGTGCGTATGTGCATGCGTGCGTGCGTGTGTGAAGGGGTGCCCGCCCCCGCACGCGGCCGGGCAGCTCTTTTTTGGATCACCAAACTGCGGAGAGAGCATTTCGCGCTCGCGCTCGCTCTCATTCGCGACCGCGCGGCTAGGAAAAACGGAGGCGAGGAACGTGCTCGCTGTTTTTCACACACACGCTCCCGCCGGCGCACTGCATACAAACACGCGCGCGCACGGTCTGTGCACCGGGCAACCTTGCCCTACATCCTCCTGTAGAAAGCCCCGAGAGCGCGCGCAAAGAGCGGGGCGAGGACCAAATGTCGGGCGAACCTGTGCCGCCGCCGGCGCCGGCCGCCGCGCCAGGCGCCGGCCCCTCCACCTCCGCGGCGGCGTCCGACCCGCCCCCGCCCGGCGCGTACAAGCACCAGCCGTATCGCCCGCCCGACATGCCCCGCCGCATGTGAGTCATCTAGAGACAGAGAGAGAGAGGGTGGGGCGCGTGAGCGCAAGAGAAAGAGGGCGAGAGGCCGCGTCCCATCGGCGCCCCCCCTCTCTCAACCTTCTCTCTCCTCTCTCCTCTTTTCACACACAGTAAGAAGATCCGGTTCGGCCTCATGTCGCCCGGCGAGATCGTGCGCACGTCCGAGCTGCAGGTCTACGAACGCCAGCTATACAACGTGAGAGATCAAGAGAGAGAGGCAATGGGCGCGGGTGGCGGCATGCACCTCTCATCTCTCCAGGCGCGCGCAAACACCACCCCCGTTCCCTCACTGTCTCCCCCATTCCCCAGATCCCGGACCGCCGCCCCGCGCCCAACGGCGTGCTGGACCCCCGCCTGGGCGTGTCCACCAAGCCCGCCACCTGCGCTACATGCGGCCACGCCCTGGCGACCTGCGCGGGCCATTTCGGGTACATCCGCCTCCAGCTGCCCGTCTTCCACTTGGGCTTCTTCCGGGCGACGCTGGCGGCGCTGCAGTGCGTGTGCAAGACCTGCTCCCGCGTGCTGCTGCCGCCGGAGGAGCGGGCGCGGGCGCTGCGGGCGCTGCGCGCGCCCCGCGCCGAGCGGGCCGCCCGGGCGGCCGCCCTGAAGCGGGTGGCGGAGCGGTGCCGACGCGCGCGGACCTGCCCCCACTGCGGCGCGGCCAACGGGCCCGTGAAGAAGGTGCCCGGCTCGCTGAAAATCGTGCACGACGTGTGGGCGGGCAAGCACATGACCGCCCCCCTGGCGGCCTACACGGCCGAATTCGAGGGCGCGGTCGGCGCCAACGAGGGGCTGGCCCCGCACCTGCGCCGCCTGGCGGACGACCTGCACCCGCTCCGCGCGTTGGCCCTCCTGTCCGCCGTGCCGGACGCGGACGCGGAGCTGCTGGGCCTGGCGGGCCGCCCGGAACACCTCATCCTCACCCACCTCCCCGTCCCGCCCGTCTGCATCCGCCCCTCCGTCGAGCTGGACGCTGGCGGGGCGGGGACGACGGAGGATGACGTGACGATGAAGTTGATGGTCATCATCGACGTCAACGACATCGTGCGTAAAGGGCTGGCGGAGGGGGCGGCCGTGCCGGCGCTGATGGAACACTGGGATTTCTTACAGGTCCAGGCCGCGATGTGAGTTGGCTTGGCGAGGGAGGAGCGCGCGCGCGAGAGAGAGATCTCACCTCTCTCTCACCTCTCTCTCTCTCTCACCTCTCTTTCTATCTCCTTCTCTCTCTCTCTGTCTCTCTCTCTCTCCCCGCACTCCAGGTACATCAACTCCGAGCTGCCCGGCCTGCCCCTCGCCTACCAGGCCACCTCCAAACCCCTGCGCGGCTTCGTGCAGCGCCTGAAGGGCAAGCAGGGCCGATTCCGGGGCAACCTGTCGGGCAAGCGCGTCGACTTCTCCGCCCGCACTGTCATCTCGCCCGACCCCAACCTGGGCGTGGGCGAGGTGGGCGTCCCCCGCTCCGTCGCCATGACGCTCACCTACCCGGCCCGGGTGACGCCCCACAACCTGGCCGACCTGCGCGCCCGCGTCCTGGCGGGCATGGGCCGCTGGCCGGGCGCAAACTTTGTGCGCTTCCCTGACGGCGGCCGCTGGTTCCTGAAGTACGGCGACCGCCGCCGCATCGCGGTGGAGCTGCGCCCGGGCGACGTGGTGGAGCGCCACCTGGACACGGGCGACACCGTCCTCTTCAACCGGCAGCCCTCCCTGCACCGCCAATCCATCATGGCCCACACCGCCCGCATCGTGCCCGGGCGCACCTTCCGCTTCAACGAGTGCGTGTGCGCGTCCTACAACGCCGACTTTGACGGCGACGAGATGAACCTGCACGTCCCCCAGACGGAGGAGGCCCGCGCGGAGGCGTCCTGCCTCATGGCCGTCGCCGCCAACCTGGCCACGCCCAAGAACGGCGAGGTCTTGGTGGCCGCCACCCAGGACTTCCTGACAGCCGCCTTCCTGCTGACCTCCCGCGACACCTGGCTTGCCCGGGACGCGGCCGCCCAGCTGGCCTGCTACGCGGGCGACGCGGCGGAGGGGGTGGACCTGCCCCTCCCCGCCATGCTCAAGCCGGTGGAGCGGTGGACGGGCAAGCAGCTGGTGTCCGTCCTCGTCCGCCCGCGGGCGGCGGAGGGGCCCCTCATCTCCTTGGAGACGGCCGAAAAGTTTGCGGTGACGGCCGCGGGCCCGGCCTGCCCGGCCGACGGCTTCGTCCTGGTCCGCCACTCGGAGCTGCTGCTGGGGCGGCTGGGGAAAGCCAGCCTGGGCGCGGGCAACAAGGCCGGCCTGTTCCACGCGCTCGCCTCGGACGCAGGCCCCGAGGCCGCCGCCGCCGCCATGGGCCGCCTCGCCAAGCTGGCGGCCCGCTGGATCGGGGAGGTGGGGCTGTCCATCGGCGTGGACGACGTCCAGCCGTCGCCCGCCCTGGAGGCGGCCAAGGCGGCCGCGATCGCCGACGCGAGCGCCGCGGCGGCGACCCTCATCGCCCGCGCCGACGACGGCACCCTGCCCCGCCAGCCCGGGTGCGACGCCCGGGAGAGCCTGGAGACCGCGCTGACGGGACTGCTGAACGGGGTCCGGGAGGGCGTGTCCCGCCTGTGCCTGGCGGGGCTGCCCCGGTCCAACGCGCCCCTGATCATGAGCCAATGCGGGTCGAAGGGGTCGCCCATCAACATCGCGCAGATGGTGGCGTGCGTGGGCCAGCAGAGCGTGGGCGGGCGGCGGTGCCCGGACGGGTTCCGGGGGCGGGCCCTGCCCCACTTCACGCGGGGCGACGCGTCGCCCGCAGCCAAGGGCTTCGTCGCGTCCTCCTTCTTCGCCGGCCTCGACCCGACCGAGTTCTTCTTCCATGCCATGGCGGGGCGGGAGGGGCTCGTGGACACGGCCGTCAAGACGGCGGAAACAGGGTACATGTCCCGTCGCCTGATGAAGGCGCTGGAGGACCTGTACGCGCACTATGACGGCACCGTCCGCAACGCGGCGGGCGACGTCGTCCAGCTGGCGTACGGGGATGACGGGCTGGACCCGGCCTGCATGGACGGGGAGCGCGGGGCGCCGCTCGACTTGGGGCGGGTCCTGGCGTCCGTGCGTGGGGGCGGGGCGTGCGATGACGGCGCCGCCGCCCTGCCCCTGCTGCCGTCCGCCATGGAGGCGGCGGCGGCGGCGGCGGTGGCGGCGGCCATGGCGGGCCCGGCCCCGCCCGCGGAGGGGGCGGGCCTGCCCCCGCCCCCGCCCGGCTGCGCGCGCGGCGGCGCGGCCGGCGCGGGCAAAGCGGTCGCCGTGTCGACCCGCTTCGAGGAGGACGTGCGAGCCGTGCTGGCGGCAGCCAGCGCCGCCTGGCGCGACCTCCGCGCCCGCCTGGGCCTGCCCCCCGACAAGCGGGGCGGGGCGGGCGCGGAGGCGGCGGCCGCGGCGTGCGGGGTGGGCCTGTCCGCGTCCCAGGTCACCGCCTTTGCGGCCGCGGCCGCCGCCCGGTACGAGGCCAAGCGCATCCACCCGGGCGCCACGGTCGGCGCGGTGGGCGCGCAGTCCATCGGGGAGCCCGGCACCCAGATGACCCTGAAAACCTTCCACTTTGCGGGCGTCGCCTCCATGAACGTCACCCAGGGCGTGCCCCGCCTGAAGGAGATCATCAATGCGGCCCGCACAATCTCGACCCCCATCGTCCAGGTCGCGCTGGAGGACGCGTCGGAAGCTGGCGCGCGCGCCGTCCAAGCCCGCCTGCAGCGGACCACCCTTTCGGAGATCGCGTCCAGCATTGAGGCGGTCATCGTGGGGCGCCAGGCGTGCGTGCGGGTGGTGCTGCGCCACCCGGACGAGCTGGGCGCGGCTCGGGACAAAGAGGAGGAGGAGGAGGAGGAGGAGGGCGAGGAGGAGGGCGCCCGCGCCGCCAGGCGTGGCCGCCTGGCCAAGGCCGGCGCCCGGAAAGTGCGGCGCCCGGCCGACCCGGTCGCCGCCGCCGCCGCCGCCGCGGCCGCCCCCTCCGTCCGCGCCGTCGCGGCTGCCCTCATCGCCGCGCCCAAGCTGCGCCTGAAGGAGGAGCACGTGCGCATCGCGTGTTACGGCGGTGGAGAGGGGGAGCCCGACGACGCGCCCGCGGCGGGGATGGGCGGGCCCGTGGCGGGCGGGCGGGGGCGGGGCCGGGGCGGGGGTGCGGCAGCGAAAGCCGCGGCGGCGGCGGCAGCAGCTGCTGCTGCTGCTGCCAGCCCTGCCCGCACCGGCGCCCGCCGCCCCGCCCGGGCGGCCCGGGCGGAGCTCCACATTTACCCGCCAGAAGACCGTGGGGCAGCCGCGGCGGCCGCCGCTGCCGCCGCGGCGGCCGCCGCTGCGGCCACGGCAGACAAGGACGAGGCCGCCCCCGCCCCGCACACGCTCTTCGCCCTGCACGCCCTGCTCCGCGCCCTGCCCTCCGCCGTCGTCGCAGGCGCCCCATCCGTGGGGCGGGCCGTCCTGTCGCGCGACCCGGCCGACGCGTCCAAGTGCGTCCTCACCGCCGACGCGCGCGACTTCGCGGCCGTCCTGGCCACGCCGGGGGTGGACGGCCCGGCCACCGTCACCAACCACGTCGTCGAGGTGGAGCGCGTCCTGGGCATCGAGGCCGCCCGGGCCTCCGTGGCTCACGAGGTGCAGCACACCATGTCCGCCCACGGCATGGCCGTCGACGCCCGCCACACGGCCCTGCTCGCGGACTGCATGGCCGCCCGGGGCGAGGTCCTGGGCATCACCCGCTTCGGCATCGCCAAGATGAAGGAGTCCGTCCTCATGCTGGCCTCCTTCGAGAAGACGACCGACCACCTTTTCGACGCCGCCCTGCGGGGGGCCGTGGACGAGATAACGGGCGTGTCCGAGTCCATCATCATGGGCGCGCCCATGGCGCCCGGGACCGGGCTCTTCCGCCTGCGCCACGACGTGCGTGCGGGCGGGCATGGAGGCGCGAGCGGCAGTGGCAGTGGCAGTGGCGCTGCGGGCTCGCCGGCGAGCGACGCCCTGGTCCTGCCGCCACCGCCGCCGCCACCCGTGCTGGCGGGCTACCGGCCGCGGGTGGGAGCGGTGGGGGCGGGCGGGTGAGGAGAATTGGTGGGTGGGTTGTTGTCTACAACAGGGGAGACCTCTCTCTCTCTCTAAAACCAGTCGCCGCCGCCGCCACCGCCGCCGCCGCCGCCGCCACCGCCGGCCGCGGGGCGTGGGGGTGGCGGCCCGCCGCCGTCACCGTCCAGGAGGGCGTCCAAGTCGGCCTCCAGGTCGGTCGTGGCGGGCGCGGGCGGGGGTGGTGGGTGTGGGGGTGGTGGCGCGCGCGGCGGCGGCGGTGGTGGTGCCGCTGCGGGCGCAGGCGGCTGCGAGCGTGCCGCTGCGGCAGATCCCGTCGCATCCTCATCATCCGTCACCAGCCCCGCCTCCACGCCCAGCACCTCCGCCAGCGGGACGGCCGCGAGCGCGGCGCCCAGGGCAGCCAGGTCGACTGCCAGGGGGCTGGCCGTGCCCGGCCCGCCGTCCCCGCCGCCACCCGCCGCCGCCAGCCAGGCGGCCTCCGTGTCGACCCGGTCCCTGTGCAGGGCGGCCGGGTCCAGGGTGCCGGCCGTGGCGAGGAGGTCGCGGAGGTCCAAGGCGGAGGCGGGAGGAGGAGGGGGCGCGCCGGGTGGGAGGGCGGCGCCGGGTTCGCCTGCGTCCTCCTCCTCTCCATACCGGCCCGCGTTGGAGGGGAGATATTGCTCGGGCGCGCTGGCCCGGCCGGCCTGGCCGCGGCCTCTCCCTCGCCCTCGGGTGGCGTGCCGGGCGGACGCCGCCCACCGCCGGGCGGCGGCGGCCTTGGCCGCGAGCACGTCCGCGGCGTCCATTGCCGATGTGCGTCTTCGTGTTGTTGCTCGTTTCTCCTTCTAACACGCCCCGGACCCCCCTCCTCTCTGTCTCTCTCTCTTCCTCTCTCTCTCTCTCTCTCTTGCACACACCCATGCACGCGCCACCTGGTGGACCAGCTCCCTTGCACATTGACGCGGGGCTGGCACTGGCCCAGGCACGGGAGAAGACAAGCAGCTCCACCCGCTCTCCTCGCTTGCATCAAAGGACTCTTCACCCTCTCTGTCTCCCTCTCTACACATTGAACGCGTCCCCAAAGTTGCGGGCCACGATGATGCCGGTCAGGAACATGCCGACCGCGCGGAGGAGGCCCTGTTGGTGGTGAAGAAGAGAAGCGGTCGTCAGAACCTGCGAGAGAGAGAGGGAACACGCCGCGCCGCCGCGCTCGCCGGGGGCCAGTGAGTGCACTCACCCAGTTGGCCGACCGCCGGGCGGGGTCCACCCACTCCAGACGGGCCCGCTTGGCCAGGCGGTCCATGGCGGAGCCGGAGGAGCCGGAGGTGATGGCGGGGAACATGGGGTTTTTTGGGAGAGAGGCCTGGAGAGGACGGGCGGCGGCAGCTGAAAGGAGGAGTAGACGAGTGCCTTGTTCTTGACCCCCGGGCGCTCGCTCCCCTCCTCATTTCCCTCATCGCTCGGGGGCGTCCCGTCCTGTCCGCGCACCACTGCCCGCAGTGTGTGCAGGTGGCGATGTACCGCCCCGCCGCCCCACCCCGACCGGCCGGGCATCCCGCCCCCGCCCCGCCCTCCTCCTCCTCCGCCCTGCGCTTCCAGCCCGCGCCGTTCACCGCCAATGCCCGCGTCGCGGCCGCGCTCCTGCCCGCCCTGGCCATGGTGGTGGGCCCCGCGGACCGGGCGGTGCTGGGGCTGGCTCTGGTGAGTAGTGTGTGCGCGCAGCAGTGAGGGGGAATAGAGAGGGGTGGTGTGGGCGGCAGGCGGGAGGCGGGAGGCGAGAGATCGCTTCCTGCGCCGTTCATCATCTCCAACCCGCTCCCTCTCCACTTTCTCCTAGTTCGGCGCCCTGCTGACCTACACCCTGGACGCCGCCCGCGCCCGGGAGGGCGCCCTGGCCGCCATATGGGCCACCATCTGCCTGACCAACGGCGCCCTTCTCCTGACGGGCGCGCCCTGCCCGCCCGGCCGCCCCGCGGGGCTGTGCCTGGGCGCGGCCGCCTTCAATGGGGCGTCCCTCGCCGGCGCCGGCCTGTGGGCGACCCTCCAGTTCCGGTGGGTGCAGGCCCACTACCCTGTCGCCTGCCTGGCCCTGGAGCGGGCCCTGCTGGCGGGGGCGGGAGCCCTGGGCACGGCCGCGGCCGGCCTGCTGTCCCTGTCGGCCCTGTCCCCCGCGGCCGCGCCGTTTGGCACGCTCGCGGGCGCGGCCGCGTTCTTCCTGGTTCTGGGGCGGCCCCTGCCCTCCTCCTTCCCCGCCGCGGTCGGAGGGGGGGGGAGAGGGGGCAGCGCCGGTGCCGCTTCCTCCTCGTCCTCGCGCCGGGTGCGGGGCGCGGGCGGGGCGGGCGGCCTGGCCACGACCCCCGGCGACTCCGCCCGGGCGGCCCTCCTCCTTGCAGGCCTGCCCCTCGCCCAGCACCTGGCCATGCACCGCCGCCTCCTGTTCTCTCCCGCCACCGCGTCCGCCTCGCCCGCCCTGGCGTCCGCCCGGGCGGACGCGTTCTGGGCGGCCCTCCTGCTGGCTTCCCTACCCTGGATGGTGCTGGCCCTGGCGCCGGACGGCCTGGCCTGGGCGGGGCGGGGCAAGCGCGCGACGCGCGCGGGCCGGCGCCTGGTCCTGCTGGCGGCCGCGCCGCTCGCCGTCGCCGGCCTGGAGGGGCGCGTCCTGCGCCGGGCGGTGGGTCCGTACCTCGCCCTGCCCCCACCCTGGTCCTACCTCGCCCTGACCGCCGCCCTGGCTCCCGTGACCGCCTTCGGCTGCGCCCAGGCGGCGGGCCTGCTCGAGGCGGACGAGGACGCGGCTGAGGGGGTTGCCGCGCCCGCCCGCGCCGGCGCCCCGCCGTCTTTACCCCGCTCCGCCGCGGCGGCGGGGCCGGTCCTGGTCATGGCCGCCGGCGCGGCGGGCCTGGCGGCGGGCCTGCCCCTGTGGGCCCTGCCCGCCCCGCTGGCCGCGGCCGCGGGGCTGGCCCTGTTCTGGGAGAGCGGGGCGGGCGGGGACTATGCCCTGTTTGCGGCGGGCGCGGCCGGGTGCGGCGCCTGGTTTGTGGGGCACCACTTTTGGTTCCTGGACGTGCCTCTGGGGTCCGGCCACACGCTGCGGTCGGCCTGCGTGGTCGCGGGGGGCGCGGGCCTGGCAGCCCTGGCGGTGCCCGGCCTGCTGTCCGCGGGGCGGGCCGGCGGGTGGGTGGGAGGGGAGGCCAAGGCCCGTCCCGCCGCCGCGGCCCCGACCGGCCCGCGCGCTGCCCTGGCGTCCGCCGCCCTGCTCGCCCAGGCCGCCCTGGTCGCCCTGCTGGAGGACCACCTGTTCGCGGGCGACCACACCGACCCGGAGGCCGCGCCCGAGCTTTACCCGGCCTACCTGGTCGCGGCCACGTCCCTGGCCGGCGCCGCGGCCGGCCGGGCGGCGGGGCGGGCAGGCCTGGTCGCGCCGGGGGTGGCCTGGCTGCTGCAGTGCGTGTGGGGGGCCAAGGCGGCCCTGCTGGCCCTGCCCGCCTCCCGCCCCGTCGGCCCCGTCCTGGCCTGCGTGCTGGCCGCGACCGCGCCGGCCGCCCTGTGGGGCGGCGGCGGCGGCGCCCGGCGGGCCGGCGGCACCCCGCCCCCGTCCGCGACCGCCCGCCTCGGCCTCGCCCTGCTCGCCGCGGCCGCCGCCCTGCGCGCCCGCTTCGTCCTATTTGACGCGGTGCAGGAGTACGGGTATGGCGGGTCGCCGCCCGTGGACGGCGCGGTGGTGGGCGCCCTGGCGGCGGCCGTGGGCGGCCTGGCGGCACCCGCGCTGTGGGCCAGGGCCGGTGAAGAGGAAGGAGAGGGTGGAGGCAGCGGCGGTGGCGCTCCCTCCCACCGCCGGCGTGCCCGCACCACGCCCGCGGCGCTGGCCCTGGCCCTGGCCCGCCGGTCCGCGGCCGCCCTCCTGGCCGGCGGCCTGGCCGCCCTGGCCTTGGAACCGCCCCAGCCCCGCCGCCTGGTCGGGTCTGACGGCTGCCCTGCCGGCCTGCCCTTCGGGCTGTGCCCCCGTTTGTGGGACCCCGCCCACGCGCCGGACCACTACAGCCCGGGCGATGCTGCGGGCGCGGCCTGGGGCGCGGACGGCCTGGACCGGAGGGGGGGCGGCCCCGCGGCCTGGCTGCTGGTCGGGGCGGCGGCGGGCGCGGCGGCTGCATCTGCGGCTGGGGGGGGCGCGAGCGGAGCTGGCTCGTCCTCCGCCTTGACCTCCATCGGCGTCCCCGGCACCGCCCTGGCCGCCGCCGCTGCCGGCGCCGCGGGCGCGTATGTGGCCGGGTCCGCTTTTCCAGGCGCGCCCGCGTCCCTGCACGCCTGCGTGTGCGCGTCCGTCGTCGCGGCCGCCGGCGCGCTGGTCGCCCTGCTGCACGCGCGGCCCCGCCGGGGCGCGGCCTGGGCGCCCCGCTGCCTGGGCGCCTGAGCGGTCGCCCTGGCCGCCGCGGCCTGGGTGCGGTCGGCCAACCCGCCGCCCCTGCCGCCGGCTGCGGCCACCTTGTTCCCGGACGCGGGCCACGCGGCCGCCGCCGACGCGGACGCGGCGGGGCGGGCCGCGCTCGCTGCCCTGACGGCCGCCGAGTGTTTGCTGCTTGCCCTCGGCCTGAAGCTGCGCGTGCGGCGGGCGCTGGGCGCGTCGGGCGACACCGCCACCGGCGGGGGCCCCGGCCTGGCGTCCTCCTCGTCCGCTGCTGCCGGCTCGGGCGGGGCCCGGGGCGCGTGGGCCGCCGCGGCGGGCGGGGCGGCGGCCTCCTTCCTCGGCGCGTGCCTCCCCGGCGGGGCCGCGCCGGCCGCGCTGGCGGCAGCAGCGGCCGGGCGGCGGCCTGGACCCGCCGCCTCGTCCTCCCCTGGCGCCGCCGTCGCGGCCGCCGCGGCGGCCGCCGGCCTGCGGTGGGCGCCCACGCTCGGCAACGCCCTCACCCTGGCTGGCGCGGGCCTGGCCGCGGGGCCCGTAGCGCGCCTGTGGTCGGCCTCCGCCGCGGGCCCGCCCGCCGCCGCCCTGCTCCTGGCCCCCGCCCTGCTCCTCCTGGGGCCGGACCCTGTGCTCCTGGCCGGCCTGTCCGACGCCCGGCGGTACGCCCCGCCCTGGCTGGCCGGCACGGCGGGCCTGGCCGCCCGGGCGGGCCTGGACATGGCACGCGACCGGGCCGCGCGCCGGGCGTTCACGGGGTGGGTGCACGAGGCGGCGGCGGCGGCGGCGCTGCAGCCAGCGCTGGGCGGCGGCGACGGGCCGGGGGCGGTGCTGCGAGAGGGCGCCGCCCTGCTGGCCGCGCTGCCGGGCGTGGTGGCGGTCGCGGCCGCCGCCTGGCGCGGCGGCGGCGGCGGTGGCGGTGGTGGCAGCTCCCGCCCGCGCGGCCCCGCGCCGGTCACCCTGCTGCTCTTGGCCGCGCCCGCGCTCTTCGCCCTGGTCGGGGGTAGGCTGGAGGCGACACGCTGGCTGGCGGTGTGTGTGTTAGGAGGCGGGGTGGTGGGCGCGGTCAGCCAGGCCCGGGCGGGGCGGGTGCGGAGGGGCGGGCTGTGAGACAAGGGAGAAAAGGCGGGCGGGCCGGGCTGCTCTCCCGCCCCGCCGCGCTGACGCGACCTCACACTCACTCTCGCTCTCCCCAGCAATGAAGCCTGGCAGCCGGCCTCCCGCCCGGCTGGCGAGCGCACCATCGCCGCGGGGGTGCACCCTGCGTGTCAGCCCGCCATCCCTGCCTCCCCTGAGCCGGGCGAGCGGCGTGTCCGACGCGTCCCTCGCTCCGCCTCCCCTCGTCGTCGAGCACATTTGCCCCGCACCTGTCGTTCAGAGGGTCTACGCCCGTGCCCTGGAACTGGCCCGCGCGAGCGTGAGTAGTGTGTTGTTGGGTAGCGGATTGGATGGCTGATACTCTTGGGGGAGGTGGCGATCGAAGGAGGCCGGGCTGGGGCGGGGGGCGCAGGAGGGCAGAGCGCGCGCTCGGCCTGCGTCGGGGCACACGCCCCGGGCACGCTCTCACCACACTCCC
>Ga0114918_10000430_pt1 | contig 36122 bp, 39 predicted proteins | sample LantaG_FD_87015 | JGI IMG/M metagenome (GOLD analysis project Ga0114918, IMG submission 87015) | Deep subsurface microbial communities from Baltic Sea to uncover new lineages of life (NeLLi) - Landsort_02402 metaG | ecosystem: Environmental > Aquatic > Marine > Oceanic > Sediment | place...
AGTAGGTCTAGCTGTACACGTTGGTAATAACTACATGCGATCGGGTACGATGGCAGGTGTTGACCGCGGTAACGGCAACCATGCTATTGCCGGTGACGATCTTGTTAAACTCAACAATAACCCAAGGTCTTACGAAGACTTTGCTATTGATAGTCCTCAGTCGTGGGGAACAGGGTTTGCCGATGGTGGTAGAACCTTAATCACGATTAAGAGCATTGAACAGACATACCGTGTACATGCGTTGTACGGTGTTAGATCAGTGCTAACAAATCCAAATGAACTTTCAGAAACAAGGATTCGGTAACATGAAAAACTTTATGATTTTGTTAGTGCTGCTGGTTACACCAGCGTGCTGCAACACTGCAATGGCTGAACTGACTAGACCAAGTAACTTTGACTCAATCGAAGTGCTTACGCTTGATCAACTCGAAAGAGCCGTTGAACGCAACACTAAGCTTGTTGACGAACACACCAAGAAGATTGCCGCTATTGAAACGAAGCTTGAAACACTTGAAACAAAGTGTGCTACTTGTGTTGCTCCTACTGTGGGCAAATCGGTGTCAACGCTTCCAGTAGTTACAACAGAAGAAGACTTCTTTAAACAACTACTTGGCAAAGCCGTTGTAAGTAACTCAGCTACAAACGTTGGTTGTGACAACTGTACTTGTGTTAACTGTACATGCACAAATGGCGAATGCAACTATGCGACAAGTGCGCCAAGAGTCACGAGTTCTCGCATTGTCTCGGTCGGCCAGCCAGTCATCACGAGTTACGGCCCCATTACGACAAGGGGCGTTTCCTTGGGTTCACCCGTCCAAACGTCGTACACGTCATTTGCGGCCCCAAATTACGTGTCTGGTCGGCCCCTTGTTGGCGGGTACGTTAGTACTCCGGCGTATTCGTCAGCAAGGTGGTCGGTTCCTACTACAAGATCAACACGAAGGTCTCTACGATCTAACAATACAGGTTGGACTTGTTCTAATGGTGTATGTCGCCCTAACAGGTAAGTTATGTCTCAAGAACTTGCACTTCAAGAATTGGAAAACGAACTAAAGTTAGCTTTTGCTGACGCTTGGTTACGTTATCCTTCTGATCCATTTAAAGCAGCTTTAGTTGTTACCAAGGGTGACTCTTTAGCTGCTTTAAGTGTTCTTGACCGATATCAAAGAGATCCCGAACTATATGATATCAAAGCTGCATTGATCGAAGAATACGGGGAAGAAGCTTTCTTACCAAGCAAAGAGCAAATGGTAAGGCAGGTTCTTGACAGAGCGGAAAGGGCAGTTGAAGACGCAGACTATTGTAAGCTTATGGCTTTAGCTTTCGATGCAAGAGGTATGACAAGTAAAGCTAACGGTGGTGCAAATGTTGTAATCAATAACAACACTGACAATAGAACAATGTCAATACCAGTTATGATTAACTCTGCTGGTAATGTTGCTTCCGACGAAGAATGGGAACAAGCTTTAATTCAACAACAGAAGACTTTGGTGGCACATGACAGGTAGTTGGACCTTACCCACAGTTGAAGATATTCAGCGACAAAAAGAAGAAGAACGCAAGTCGTTACTTTCTAATTTTGATTCGCTTACTTCACGTATGGGCGAAAGGTCGAAACTGTTACAGCGACTAACAGAAAAACCGAAGACAAAAGCAGAAGAACTTGGCGACAGGTTGGAGCATGAGAATACAATAGTGTGGGAACCTATCCCAAACTCTTCACAATCTTTTGCTATTGCTACAAGAGCACACCATACACTAATGCACGGTGCGCGTGGTCCGGGGAAAGATATCTCTGTTAATACATTGGTTTTGACAGATAGCGGTTGGAAGAAAGCAGGCGACGTTAACCTTACGGATATGTTGGTTTCGTCCGATGGTTCGTACACCAAGTTGTTGGGTATCTACCCACAAGGTTACAAAACAAACCTGTATTTGGTTACTTTTGACGATGGTTGTCAAGTTGTTGCTGGTGCTGACCATCTATGGACTGTGGGCAACAATAAGCGATTCAAAAGAGAAGGATACAAAGTACATACAACAAAATGGTTGTATGAAGCTCCTAGTCAATGGGGCGTTCCTTACTTGTCTAGTCCAGCAGACGGTAAGAAATGGGAAGGTTTTGATCCGTATGCAATTGGCTTAATGCTTGGTGACGGAACAATGGGTTCCCAATACCCAACACTGTATTCGCAGGATGAGGAAATCGTAGCCTACATGGAAGTAGCCCACGATTGGAAAGTATACAAATACGATCTTTACCGCGCTGTTGCCACAAAGAAATCTCAATGGAAAGCTTTAAGAGAACTATGGCCTAACAAAGAAAAAGCCGAGTTCAAAAGTGTTCCCCGTGATTTGATGGTAGCCGATCCTGCTTCCAGATTAGCGGTGTTACAAGGACTGATGGATACAGACGGTAGTATAGAAAAAAACGGTAACAAGTGTAGGTTTGTTTCTTTATCGAAACAACTTGCAGAAGACGTGGCTGAATTGGTAAGGTCTCTTGGTGGAAAAGCACATTGTTATTTTGAAAACAGACCATCCCCGAAGGGCGGTAAAGATCATCGCTGGCGAGTTAATTTCAATTGTCGTGATAAGTTTATACCATTTCGATTGACACGAAAATGGGAACGTTGCCAGACAACCAACAGGGTACAAAACCTTAGATACATCAAGTCAATTGCACCAACTTTTCCAGACCATACAGTTTGTTTCAGTGTTGCTCATCCTTCAAAACTATTCGTTGTTCAAGGTCACGTTCTAACACACAACACAATCACCCAACTTATGCGGTTCAGGTCAAGAGTAGGGTTAGGTTACGGTGCTTACTGGCGTGGTGTTATCTTTGACCGAGAATTTAAGAACCTATCGGACCTTGTAGCGCAGTCTTTGAGATTTTTCCCAAAGTTTGAAGATGGTTGTAAGTGGTTAAAGTCAGCAACCGAATTTAAATGGACGTGGCCTACAGGTGAAGAGTTACTATTTAGGCATGTTAAAAAGTCAGAAGATTACGACACTTTCCACGGACATGAATACCCTTTCATTGGATGGAATGAATTAACAAAACATCCAACGTCTGAGGTTTACGACAAGTTTATGTCGGTAAACCGTAGTTCTTTTGATAGGGAAAAACATACACCTATAATTAAGACTAAAGACGGTTACAGGTACAACACACCAGACGGTGAACCATTACCGCCAATAACACTTGAAGTTTTTAGCACAACTAATCCTAATGGTCCCGGTCATAATTGGGTAAAGAAAAGGTTTATTGATGTTGCTAAGAACGGTGAAGTTGTTAAAAAAGAAGTTAAGTACTTTGACACACTAAAAGGTGAAGAGGTGACTGTTGTTCGTACACAAGTTGCTATCTTCGGATCATTTTACGAAAACCCTTACCTTGATCCAATCTATCGCGCAGGTTTGATTGAATCTTGTGCAAATAACCCTAACCTTAAAGCTGCTTGGATTGATGGGCGTTGGGACGCAAATAGCGGTGGTGCTATTGATGACCTTTGGAACAGCGAAATACACATTGTAGATCGGTTTAGAATACCGAAAGCATGGAAGGTAGACAGAACATTTGACTGGGGTTCTTCACACCCGTTTTGTACTGTATTTTGGGCAGAAGCAAACGGTGAAGAAGTTAAGATGCCTGATGGTACAACTTGGTGCCCAGCAAGGGGTTCGTTGATTGCGATAGAAGAAGATTACGGTTCGGAAGCAATTGGAACAAACAAAGGGTTGAAGCTATCCGCTAAAGACGTGGCTTTGCGTATTGTTGCAAAAGAACGTGCTTTGTTATCAGAACAATGGATTGTAAGAGGTGTTCAAGCTGGACCGGCAGATAATCAGATTGATAATGTGACAGAAAGCGACGTTGATACAATCGCTTTTAAAATGAAACAACACGGTATTGCTTGGACTAAATCAGATAAGTCTGCTGGTTCAAGAATAATTGGTTTGCAGTTAATGCGAGATAGGTTGCAGTCTTCTGTTACAAAAGAAGGACCAGCTATCTACTTCATGCGTAATTGTGTTAATGCAATCGATCTGTTGCCTTCACTTCCAAGAGATCCAGACAAACCAGACGATGTTGATTGTTGGGTTGCGGGTACAATGATTGCAACACCTAACGATGATGTTCCAATCGAATTTATTCGGAAAGGTGACTTTGTAAGTACCCCTATCGGACCAAGAAGAGTTACCAAGAGTTATGTTTCCGGTAGAGCCGCCACTACGCAAGTTTTTCTTTCAAATGGTGTTTTGAGCGAAGGCACGAATGATCACAAAATTTTTGTAGAAGGTGCTGGTCTTGTTCCTCTGTCTCTGTTATATCATGGGCTTCCTTTAACCTTGGGCGTCTCAGAATGCCAAAATACCTTGAGTATGACGGAATTCTTTACACGCGATGGGGCGACCGCGATTACTATTCGCCAAACGGAACCGTCCTTGCTAACGGCGGAACTAGCTTGCATCGACAGGTTTGGATTGACAACAAAGGACCAATTCCAGAGGGATTTCATATCCACCATATTGACCACAATACAGACAACAATTACATTGAAAACTTGTGTATGGTCCAGGCTTCGGAACACGCTCGATATCATTTGGCTTTACGTCGCGAGTCAGGGGAACTTGCCGCTTCTCGCGAAGCTTGGTTGGACAATGGGGGGCGGGAAGTTCTTCGCAAGAATGCTCAAAAGATGCGTGAAAACACACCCGAAAGGAAATTTACGTGCTCTGATTGTGCTTGCGAAGTTAGAACAAAACATCCGTCTCAACAGTATTGCGAAATCTGCACAACTAAAAGAAACGCAAAAGGGTATAATTCAAAACCCTGCCCTGTGTGTGGGAAAGAGTTCTTCTACAAAACACATTCAAGAAAACAAGTTAAGTCTTGTAGTGCGAAATGTGGTTGGGTGCTACGAAAAAAAGCAAGTGTATAACATTACTGTTGAACAAGCAGGTTTGTTTTACGCTAATGGGCTACTATCTTCTAACACAGAAGCAGAAGATCATTATTGGGATGCTGTTAGATACCGTGTGTTAAAAGGTTCTAACAAATGGGCAACAAAAATCAAAACAAACTTTGTAAGGTAAGAAAATGTCAGTAACAAACATTCGACGTGAACTAAGCGACAAGCTTCCTATTTATACAATCATCGAAGATGCTCTTGCTGGTGAAGTTACCGTTAAGTCAAAAGGCAAAAACTATTTGCCTGAACCAATGACACACGATACTTCAAGTACAGAAAGGTATGCAAGTTATCTCGCACGTGCAGTTTACTACAATGTAATTAAACCAACACAAGAAGCATTGGTTGGTCAACTTTTCTTACGCAAACCAAAGGTGAATTTACCAGAACTAATGACTGGTATGGAAAAAGACGTTAACGGCGAAGGATTGGATATTGAGCAAATTATTCGTCTTGCTACTAACCACGTCTTACCTTACGGTCGTGGTGGTTTCCTTGCCGACTTCCCTATGCAGCAAGCTGAAGTGACAAGGGCAGACATTGATAATGGTTTGCAACCAACAGTTACTTTCTATGCCCCTTGGGCGATTACTAACTGGCGAGTAACTAAAGTCGGTAAGAAGCAGAAACTGACTTTACTTGTCTTAAAAGAAGTATACGAAACCAGAGAAAGTGGAGACGAATTCTCTACTGATTTGAAAGACCGCTACAGAGTTTACACATTGGATGCCGGGGTTGTAACTCTCAGAGTGTGGGAAGATGAAGAGAAACTAGTAAGCAATACTTTGCTAAAAGATAGCGATGGCAACACGTTTGACACTATCCCTTTTGAATTTATCGGTTCAGAAAATAATGATGCTGAGATAGATGAACCGCCGTTGTATGGTTTGGCTTCCTTAAACATCCATCATTACCGTAACTCGGCGGACTATGAAGAAAGTGTATTTCTCGTAGGACAACCAACACCTGTTTATTCAGGGCTTACTCAAGATTGGGTAGATAACAACTTCAAAGGTGGCGTACCTTTTGGATCTCGTGCTTCTATTCCTTTGCCTGAAAACGGAAAAGCTATCCTATTGCAAGCAGAACCAAACACTCTTGCTTATGAAGCAATGACTCACAAAGAAGAACAGATGATTGCTATTGGGGCAAAAATCATTAACTCACGGCAGACGGTTGAGCGTAAAGAGGCTGAAATCCAGATTGAAGCAGCAAGCCAACGTTCTGTGCTGACTACGATCAAAGATAACTTGCAGAAAGCAATGATTTTAGCATTGCAACATGCTGCAAAATTTGTAGGATCTAACCCTGAAGAAATTGACTTGGAGTTGAACGATAACTTCGATCTAACTTCAATGACAGCAGAAGAGATTCGCTGGTTGATTGAACTTTATAACGGAAAACTTGTACCTTTCGGTACAGTTCATGAAAACTTGCGAAGAAGCGGTATTGTCAAAAATACAGCAGAAGAATCAAAAGCAGAAATACTTGCAGATTTGGATTTTGTTAAATCTGTAACACCCGTCGACCCTAACCCGAAACCAGCACCTGCGGCTAACCAGAAGGCGTAACAATGGCTCTTAAAACAACAATTGACTCAACTACATTCGCTTCTTTGAACGATGTCTTGAAAGCTGAATACAAGCTTCAAGCTGACGGTACTTACTCACTTGACTTAGGTGGTATGTTCGTTACAGATAAAGATCCTGCTGGATTATTCAGCGCACTCGAAAAAGAACGCGAAGAGTTAAAACGAGTCAAGACAGTTGCCGATGCCTTGGAAGCTGAAAAGAAAGCAGCGGAGTTAAAGGGTATTACAGGCATAGAAGAGCTAAAAGCGCACTTCGAACAAGAATTGGCCGCAATGAATGCGAAAGCTGAAGCTGAAAAACAGCAAATGGTGGAACAGCAGAAAGCACAGAAAGAAGCTTCCGCCAAGTCACAATTGCAGACTAAGGCATTGGAGATTGCCGCAAGTTTGTTTGGTAAAAATGCCCCGTTGATGCTTCCACACGTGCAATCGATGTTGAAGGCTAACACTGACGGGGATGCTATTTCCATTGAAATTGTTGATCCTTTGACAGGAAAACCTTCAATTGATCAAAATTTTGATAATTTCAAGAAATCATTGTCGACAAACGAACTGTTTAAGCCTATGATCGTTGTCAGCAATGCGTCGGGTGGTAGCGCCAACGACGGGAAATCTTCGGGTGTTCCCTCAGCTACTACTGCCGATGGTAAGCCGAAGACTTATAGCGATTATACCCCTAGTGAATTGCTCGCATTGAAGCGAACAAATCCCGAGGTATTTACTTCCCTTCAGTCAACAAAAGGCTAAACCATCATGGCAACCGTAAAACTCGCAGACATTATCGACGTTGAGATTTATCAGGGCATTCAACCTGAGAATAACCCACAGCAGACGCTATTTTTCAGTAGCGGCATTGTTGTGCAGGACGCAGCGCTCAACGAAAAAGCATCGCTCGAAGCTGAGACGATCAACATGCCCTTTTGGCGTGACTTGGATTTGTCCGGCGAACCGAACTACCCTACTGACGCAGACACGTCAGCAAGCCCTGCAAAGGTCGTTCAGGGTAAGATGGTTGGCAAGCGCGTCGAAGTCAACAACGGTTGGTCAGCACGTGACCTAACTGCTGGTATGGTAATGGGTGCTGACCCAATGACCCACATGCGTAACCGTACAGGTAATTGGTGGACTGTACAGTGGCAGAAACGACTTGTTGCTGTAACGCTTGGTATCTACAAAGCCAACCGTCTTGCAGCAAATGCAGGTATGGATGCTGGTTTTGGTACTACCGATGACATGGTTCATGATATTAGCATTGACAATGGTGTTGGTGTTCCTGCTGACAACTTTTTCAACAGTACGAGTTTTGATGACGCACGCTTTACAATGGGCGAGCGATACACGGAATTGAACACAATTGTTGTTCATGCTGTTGTTATGAAGCGAATGTTGGAAAATGACGATATCGACTACATTGTCGATAGTCAGCAGCAGAAAACAATTCCTTATTACAAAGGTCATCGTGTTATTGTTTCTGACGATGCACCAGCATTCGCAACTACAAGTGGTGGCGGTGTTCGTTACATTACCACTATCTTTGGTCCCGGTGCCTTTGGTTATGGTGAAGCACCTGCTAAGACACCTGTTGAACTGTGGCGTAACCCACAGATCGGTGATGGTGGTGGCGAAGAGCAACTGTGGGAACGAAAAGTCTGGTTGCTACACCCATACGGGCATACTAACCTGAACGTTACTAACAGTGCAGGTGGTGGACTATGGCAGAATCTTGCCGACAGTCAGCTTGCAGTCAACTGGAAACGTAACTTCTATCGAAAGAACGTCCCTATCGTCTTCTTGGTAACAAACGGCTAATACTACCGTTTGACGTTTGTACATACCCTTCATCTTTGTTGTCATTACCTTAGGTAGTAACCATGCTAACGCAAATTCAATTTTACAATCTTGCAGATTACGCAGATCCTTCTAAAAGAACGATTGTTGCTACGCAAGATGGGTTAACTAATGAAACAGAAACCAATGCTTGGTTTGCTGAAGTAATTGCGGAAAATCCAGTACCTGAAAGTTTGGAAGCAATGGTTGTTACCGAAACAAGCCCTTGGTTCGTTCGTCAAGACGATACCAATTCGCTTAACGGTATTGACAACATCGATAAGGGTAATGTACAACCAAAAGAAGAAGGCCATTTCAAGCTACTTGACTTTGAAACAGTTGGTCCAAAAGCGTTAAAGATTGGCGAAAAGCTTCGATTAGAAGCAATTGATCGAGAACGCAGACTTCAGGAACACATGGCAAGCTTTGAAGGCTAGTAATGACAATTACTGTTGAAGATGGTAGCGGCGTTGAAGACGCAAACTCTTACATTGATGAAGCTTTCGTCACCGCGTTTGCTACGTCAAGAGGCTTCACCGCGCCATCTACAACAGAATTGGCAGAACAGTACATTTTGAAGGCGATGGGCTATCTGAACTTTTACAGACCTTGTTTTAAGGGAAAGAAAAGCTTAGCGACTAACGCCTTAGCTTGGCCAAGAACTGAAGTCTTTATTGATGGTTTTGAGTTTTCAGATTCTCTAATACCAGACGAACTGCGTTATGCACAAGCACAGCTTGTCATTGAACAAGCTAACGGTACACCGCTTTACCCAACTGTATTGACTTCGTCTACTGAAGGCTTTGTCACACAGTCTACAATTGGTCCTTTGACCGAAAAGTATTCAGATAAAGGATTGGGTGTAACTTCTCAGTATAAACCAATCCGAATACAATCTGTAATGAACTTTCTCGATACTGTGTTGGTTGACTTGAGACTTTCAACCGTTAAGGTGTAGTAAATGCCAGTTATTGCTACACCTTTAACTTCGTCGACTTATCCTGCGGATATTAAGTTTTCCAGAATAGCTGCAAAGTTAATCAACAAGTACATACCCACTACGAATGCCAGTTGGTTTGTTGTTTCAAATAATCCAACAGTAGATCCTAACAAACCATACATTGTTGGTAAGTCAACAACAACAGAGTATGACGTAAAGATTCTGTTTGTACAAGACGATTTGGAAGACAGACAGTTTTTGAGATACCGGAAAAGTACAACAGTTGTAGACGGGCAAGTAAACGGCTACATGCTGGCATACAATGAGTTCGAACCAAAGTTGAAAGATGTTGTAAACTTTGGGGATGAAAGACTTCTAACGGTAAACGCAATCGACCCAATTCAACCAATCGATAAAGTTCTACTGTATTTCATTGAATTCGGCTCTTAAAGAGTAGTGTGGGCATGGCAACCGAAACGGTAATGCAGATTAATACAACTAACACTAGTGCTGGTTCAAGTGCTAGTGATACTTTTGTATTACCGTTGGAATCTACCGGAACATACAGTTTCGATATTGATTGGGGCGACGGTAGTGGTATCGATACCATAACTGCTTGGAATCAAGCTGAGGTGACACATGTTTATTTTTCTGGCGGGGCGTATACAATAGAAATTACCGGAACTTTAACAGGTTGGAGATTTAACAACACTGGTGATCGGCTAAAACTTCTTTCTTGTGATTCATTCCACAGTGGGTTTACTCTTGGAAACAACAATGGTTACTTTTATGGTTGTTCCAACCTAACAAGCTTGTCTGTGGACTTAGACACAAGCAGTGTTACTAATTTTTACACAGCATGGTACAATTGTTCATCACTAACATCGTTCCCATTGATTGACACAAGTAGTGGTACTAATTTTTACGGAGCATGGTACGCTTGTTCATCACTAACATCGTTTCCATTAATCGATACAAGTGGTGGTACTAATTTTAGCTATGCTTGGAATAATTGTTCATTAACCTCATTCCCATTGATTGATACAAGTAGCGGTACTAACTTCAGTTATGCTTGGACCGGTAACGATCTAACCTCATTCCCATTGATTGATACTAGCAGCGGTACTGACTTCACTTATGCTTGGTGGAACAACGAATTAACCTCATTTCCATTGATTAATACCGGTTTGGGTACTAACTTTTTTGGGGCATGGGGAACAAACGCTTCACTAACATCATTCCCATTGATTGACACAAGCAGTGGTACTAATTTTAGTTATGCTTGGAGAGACTGTTCTTCATTAGCATCATTCCCGTTAATTGATACAAGCAGTGGAACTAACTTTACCTATGCATGGTACACTTGTTCATCGCTAACATCATTCCCATTAATCGACACAAGCGGTTGTGCTAATTTTACCGCAACATGGTACGCTTGTTCATCACTAACATCTTTCCCATTGATTGATACAAGTAGTGGTACTAACTTTACCTCTACATGGTACAATTGTTCATCACTAACATCTTTCCCATTGATTGATACTAGCAGTGGAACTAACTTTACCTCTACATGGCAAAATTGCACTTCACTAACATCGTTTCCATTAATTAACACAAGTAGTGGTGCTACTTTTGCAGGCTCATGGTTCGGTTGTTCATCGTTAACATCATTCCCATTGATCAATACAAGCAGTGTTACTAACTTTAGCTATGCTTGGCAAAATTGCACTTCATTGATATCTTTTTCATTAATCGACACAAGCAGTTGTATTAATTTTTACGCAGCATGGCGAAATTGTTCATCGTTAACATCATTCCCATTGATTGACACAAGCAGTGGTATTACTTTTTACACAGCATGGCACACTTGTTCATCATTAACATCATTCCCGTTGATTGATACAAGTAGCGGTACTGATTTTGGTCATGCTTGGTCCAATTGCACTTCCCTAACATCGTTCCCAGTGATTGATTTGAACAATGCTTCAAATTTAACAAATACTTTCAACGGGGTTACTCTAGATATTGAAGTTTACACTTTAATATTAATGAACCTTGCTGCGAATAACGTAAATACTTCTATAAGTTTCAATGCGGGTGCGCTCACAAAGTATTGGGATTTTGGCATAGAGCCTAGGGCTTATTTGGTTGATGATCTAAGCTGGACAATAACAGACGGTGGTTTGGATGCGACTTACTTCCCGAGCTACTTAACAACACTACCTTTTTTGCCTGAAAAAAGCTCATACTCGTATAATCAACTTGACGGACTTCTTTCAGTTGAATTGGAAGGTGGATTAAGTAAAAGTAGGGTAGACAAAAAAGGGAAGAGTCAACTTGTCGATTGTCAATGGATACTTGATGAAAAAGAATTCTTGTTTTTCATGCAATTCAAAGAAGTGATCGCTGCCAATGGTGCAAACAGAATCAAGGTAAACTTGATACTAGACTCAAATACTGTGGAGCTTTACGATTGTAAGATTGTTCCAGATTCAGTTGTGTTATCTCAACCATCTAGCGTCTCTTTTGTTGTTTCTTGTCAATTGGAAATTGACAAGAAAAACAGGGAAACAACATTTACAGAAATGCTAGAAACTTACGCAACCCTAAACCTTTAAAGCAAATCATGATCACTTATAGGGCTGCAAAAAGAAGCATTCAGGAGCACTTTTTAACAAAGTGGAAAGATGGTATTGCGAATGGTCTGCCCACAGCAACACCAGTGTTGCCACCTTTGGTCATAGAAAATGCAGAAGGTTCTTATGAACCAAAGGTTTACTTCCAAAACATAGAAATAATTGCATCTGTTCCATTGAGGCAACATTTTGCAATTTTAACAATCGAGAACATAAACAGCGAACAGTCTTCTTTACCGGGTAGTCAGTTTGAAAATAACGGTACAAAGTTCAATACTATTGGTGTTGGTTTTGTACAACTATTCTTTAGCAAAGATTCGTATTCTACTGAAGAAGAAGAATACCTATCTGCTATTGCTCAAGATATCTTTACAAAGAAACTTGACTGTGTTTGGTTCAGAAGGTCTACAATCAAAGACTTGGAACCTGAAGAAAAACATTACAGAACCAATGTGACTTTCGAATATGAATTTGAAAGTGTTCTTGGACAAACCGCTTAATTAAGAAAGCGTTACGATGACTTGCGAAATCAAAAAAATCGATAGCAACACTGTTGGCCTTGCCTACGCAGAAGAATCTTGTCTAGGTATTCTACCGGGTGCTTCTGAAGATGAAGGTGTTTGGTATCCCTTGGACCCCAATTCATATGCTGATTTTGGTGCGGATTACCAGATGACAGCACGCAATCCAATTAACGATTCGCGACAGCGACGTAAAGGGGTGATCACGGGCCTTGAGGCGTCGGGGGGATTTCAGCAAGACCTGACGCAGAACAACCTCACACGCTTGATGCAGGGCTTCTTCTTCGCAGATGCCCATGAACGGCCAAACAACGCACCGATCAACGGTGTTACTGCAATCACTTCAACTGTTGCAGATATCGAAGCTTCTGGTGTAATCAACGTAGCTGCCGGTAAAGGCGCATTGTTTTCTGTTGGTGACTTGATTAAACTGTCTGGTTTTGTTAATGAAGCCAATAACATCCCAATTGCAATGGTTACAACTATTGCAGCAGATGAATTGACAATTGACGTTACAACAACCGTTGTCGAATCTTATACTGTGGGCAAACTTGAAGTTATTGGTTTTGACTACGATGACTTGCAGGTTGCCTATTCTGGTGGTGTATTAACGCTAACCTCAGCAACTGGTTTTGCAGATCAGGGTTATCAGGTTGGTGAATGGATTTTTGTTGGTGGCGATACCGCGGCACAACAGTTTGCCAATAATTCGCCCGGTTATGCAAGAATTGAAGCAGTTGGTGCCAATACACTGACATTGAAAGAAGCTACTTGGACCCCAGTTACAGATACAGGAACAGCAAAAACTGTCCGTATCTTTAGTGGTGTTTACATAAGAAATGAAAAGACGACTTCGCTAATTAAGCGACGTTCTTACCAGATTGAACGTACTCTTGGTAATGATGCTAACGGTACTCAATCTGAAGTTTTGACAGGTGCAGTTGCTAACGAATTCACTATGAGTTTCGATAGTGCCGATAAGATTATGTGCGACTTGTCGTTTATAGCAAAAGATACTGATATTAGACCTGGCGCAACTGGTTTGAAACCGGGCACTAGAACTGCTGTACTCCCAAACGAAGATGCTTTCAATACATCAAACGACGTGTATCAAATGCGTTTATTTGTTCATGGTGCAACACCAACACCTGTGTCTTTGTTTGCTTATGTAATGAGTGGCAAGATTACAATCAACAACAATGCTTCTGCACAAACAGCTATTGGTACACTCGGTGCCTTTGAAATCTCAGTTGGTGATTTTGAAGTAAGTGGAAGCTTGGAAGTTTACTTTGCTAGTGTTGCTGCTGTAAATGCAGTAAAAGCAAATGAAGACGTAGGATTCAATGCCATTCTTGCGACCAAGAATACAGGTATGGTATATGATATTCCCCTTTTATCCTTGGGTGGCGGACGTGTGTCCGTTGAAAAGGATCAACCGATTATGCTACCGCTTGAAAAGCAGGCAGCAGAAAACGCAAACGGCTACACAATGTCTGGTACTTACTTTTCGTACTTGCCAACTGTTGCTATGCCTACGGAGTAAGTTATGTCGAGACTATTAGCAAAGTTTGGTACAAACGAGAAAGCAATCCAAGAAGGAGCTTGGATTGAACTTCTTGAAAATGAAGATGGTTCAACTTGTAGAATTCGCATTAAGCGAATGAATCAACAGAACACCAACTTCGCCAAACAGATTGCAAACCATAGGAACGCTTTCCAGACTAATCACGTTAGTGAGAAAAAGCTTTCGCAGATGCAAGCTTCAATGATTGAAGTATTGATAGATACGGTTATTGTTGATTGGGATAATTTTGAGAACTGGCTTGATTCACCAGAAGAAAAGTCTACTGAAGGTTTCCCCGGATCAGAGAAACCAAAGTACTTGCCTTTCACTAAAGACAATGTACGTAAGACTCTACAAGAAATGCCAGACCTTGTAGATTTCATCACCGAACAGGCAACGGAAATTACAAACTTCCAAAAAGGTGAAGACGAAAAAAACTAAAAGAGTTCTTCGAGTTTTCGCTAAAGTTTAAGCCCGGTGCCGTTGAGTTAATAAAGAAACAATGTATGCGGTCTGGTGATCCAATACCGGATGCTATATTGAATGCACCGCTTTTGCCGAGATACTTGGAGTTCTTTTACGATGCTTTTAACAGGTTATCGACTTGTCGTCAGATTGGTATGGCAGAAGGGCCAATACCAATAACAGCAATCTTAGAATATGGGCGATTTTATGATTGTGACCACACTTTACTTGACGACTTGATTTACCATGTTATGAAGCTTGATGAAGTCTATTTTGAACACCAAAAAAGACAAAGTAAGATGAAATCATGACCTTCGAACTACTACCTGACGCAATGGTTAAACTACGTGAAAGAATCGAAGACGAAGTTAACATTGCCACACAGAAAGTAGTTTTAGTCATAGTTCATACAGCAGCCGAAAACACGCCAGTGGATACGTCAAAAGCGATGTCCAACTGGCGTGTTGGCATTGGTAGTGGCCCAGAAGGTGAAGTTGGTGCAAGGGTTCCCGGTAAAGGTGGTTCGTCTGGTCCGGCAGTATTATACATCATTGGTGAAGATGCCAAGCGAGCAATGCAAAACAGAAAAGTAGGAACCGCTGTTCACATTGTTAATAACGCAGAACACATTGAAAAACTAAATAATGGTACTGGTTTCAGCAAACCACCCGGATTTGTAGAGAAAGCCGAGTTAATGGGCAGTCTACAAATCAAGAACACACAAATAAGGTTACAGTAATGTCATACGACATTGTAGTAAAAGATCGTATTGAAGCAAGTATTGTCACTAAGCTAAAAGCTATTGAGACTACTTCCGCTAGAGCTGTTGCGTCTTTAGACCGAATGCGAACAGCCTTAGGTAGTGTGGGCAGAAGTTCAGGGTTAGCGTTGACCAATCGTTCTTTTGGTAACTTGTCTAATACCATCGGAAACATTAACAAGAAAGTTACAAGTCTTAGTACTGGTTTCAGTCGCGCAGCAGGTACAGCAAGAAAGTTCTTTACAGCAGCTTTTGTATTGCAAGGTGCTGACAACATGATTCAAGTTTTAGACACTTATCAATCCCTTCAAAATAGATTGTTAACTGTTTCTAAAGTAAGTGGTTCAAATGGATTGACAGACACAATTAAGTCTCAAGAAAGATTGAATGAACTTACACGAGAACTGTTCGACGTTGCTGATAGGGCAAGAGTTCCTGTTGGCGCATTAGCTAGTACTTTTAGGCGATTTGATAAAGCCGTTGAATCCGCAAATGGTACACAAGAAGAATCTTTAAGGATTACAGAAACCGTAGCTAAGTTGCTGTCTTTATCTGGAGCAAACGCTAACGAAGCAGGTGCAGCAATGTTACAGTTAAGTCAAGCTTTCAACAAAGGTAAGCTTGACGGCGACGAATTCAGATCAGTAGCGGAGTTAATGCCAGACGTGATTGACGCTGTTGCTAAACGATTAGGCATTGCTCGTAGTGAAATTTACAAGTATTCACGCGAAGGTAAGATTAGCGTTGAAGTTCTTCGTGGTGCTTTTGCAGACTTGGCTAATCAAGTTGATGAAGACTTTTCAAGATTACCTAGAACAATAGGCCAAGCTTTTACAGAACTGTTTAATAGTATTACTAAAGCTTTTGGTCAGTCGGCAGGTGGTAAAAACTTTATAGACAGCCTTATTGCCGGTATTGATTGGGTAAAGAATAATATGCCCACAGTAATCAATTTGATTAAGTCTCTTGTCGCCGTAATGGCTGTTCAGTGGGGCGCAGGATTTGTTACACAAATGTTTTCGGTTGAAGGTGCAGTCAACGCTGTAGCACAAGCTGTGTCTGCTGTTATTGCTTACTTTGTCTTCTTTGCTGATCAGATACAAGTAACAGAGTATGGTCTTGGTACTCTACAAGACTTGTTTATAGCTTTCTTTCAAGTCTTAACAAGCGGTGAGTTTTCACTATTCAAAGAAATTTTCAGTGCTAGTGCAGCACAATCTTTCTTTGATCAAATGAAACCCGGACTTATGTTTATTCTGGATTCATTAAAAGTTATTGGTGCTACAGTTAAAGGTATCTTTGATGCTTTTAGTTCGCTTAGTCTACTAGAAGTTGGTGCAATGATCGGAGAGTTCCAACTTTACATAGTAACTGAAGTTTGGAATGCAATTTTAGATACAATGAAGTATCTTACAGGTCTTACCCTTAAAGCTGTTGACTTGTTAATCAATTATGTTACTAAGAAACTAAGTGACTTATTTGGGTATCTTGCGTCAACTTCAATTACCATCCCTTACATTGGTAAAGACTTGTACGCAACTTTCAAGAAGCTTCAAACTGACGTAGAAAAATTATTTGAGTTAAAACTTGGTGTTGAGTTTGTAAACATGGGGGAGACAATATTTGACTCAATGAAAGCAGATATTAAAGGTTTAACACCTTCTCTCGACAAGTTTAGTAATGCTTTTAAGAATTCTTATGATCAAACTTTGAATAGCTTTGAAGAATTCCAAAACAAAGTATTATCTAAAACACAAGACATTGCACTTGAGCGTATTGCAGAAGAAAAGAAAGTTCAAGATGCAATGGTGCCTAACCCCGGTGCTTTGCGTGGCAGTAGTAACTCCCCTGTTGAGTACTACGGCAACATCAAAAGGCAAATGCTAAAGAATCCACCTGACAGAATGAATCAGATGGGGCAGAGCAAGTTAAACATTGTTGGTAACAAAAGCAATACTGATGTTGTTCAATACTTTGGTAGAGCTAGAAAAGAAGCTGATGTTTTAGACAAAAGTGTTCAAGTTGTAACAAACAGCACAATTGACTTTGTTGCTAAAGCAAGAGGTATTGATACAGTAACACGTTCTGTTGCAACTTTAGATAAAACTGTTGACAGGATTACTTTCCAAAAACCAATTTCTGCCGTCCATAACTACGCGAACAACACAGACACTGCCCTAGGTCGCGTCTCGCAGTCTTCAACATCAGTGGGCAGTATAATCGAAAGGACGCAGACATCGGCTTGGGACGCTTCCACAAGGGCAGTCAACGCTTACGCGAGCAACGCAATTGCCAAGCTGAATTCAGTCGCGGCTGCGTCAGCGGGTAAAAGCAATACAATGCCTTTAAAACTAAGTACAGGTGGAGGAGGTAGTAAAACTGTCCAACTTCCTAAATACTCGTCTGGTGGCTACACTGGTAACTTTGGACGTAATGAAGCAGCCGGTATTGTTCATGGTCAAGAATTTGTAATGTCTGCCGATGCAACTGCAAGGTATCGACCGATGCTTGAAGCGATGCAAAATGGTAGAAGTGTGGGCAATTCGTCTAGCGGTTCTGGATCAGAAGTTAAAGTTACTATTGAAAACTATGGTTCTTCTACCCACACAGTACAGCAAATCTCACCAAATGAGGTTAGGATCATTGCAAGGGAAGTAGTTAATCAAGAAGCTGCATCTGCTGTTGCTAGAGACTTAGGTAATCCAAATAGTCGTATGTCAAAGTCTATTAACTCTAACCTTAAATCAAAGAGACGTAGATAATGCCAGATATTATTGACTATTACTTAAACTCTGCAAGTAACATTGTTCAGTATGAGACGATAGAAATATCGCATCCTGACTTTACGCAATCTTACTTTTTTGTTAGAAATAACACAGAAGGTTTAACAGCTTTAATAGAAGGTTCTGTGTCTAAAGACTTTGATTATCTTCCAATGAAGATAACCGAAAATCCATCGTCTGCCGACTTAGACTATTCGCTGACTGTAGAGTTTGGCGATTTAGGCGAGTACTTACCGTTAGAGTTAGATGCTGTTGTTGATGCAGATGGTTTATTCGTTGAACCAACATTAGTTTATCGTACTTTTAGAAGCGACGATCTAACAGAACCTTTGGTTGGTCCAATCATACTAAAGATCAAAAGCTTTGCATTTGACCGATACGGTTCGGTATTTCAAGCTACGGCAGACAGAGCGAATTCGCAGAAGACCGGCGAACTGTACACAATCAGTCGCTTCCCAATATTAAGGGCATTTTTATAATGGCACTTGGAAGTAACAACCAATACAATAGCGGTTCTAATAATGGTATACGCACATTCAACGGAATTAAAACTTCTGGTTTTAGAATTGGCGTAACTCAAAAAGCCGAAGAGTTAAACAACAATAACACAATTAACCTTGGGACAACTGTTAACTTTGTACGCGCAGCCGATAGCGGTAAAGACAGAACAGGTTCTTCGAATAATCGTGTTAACCAACGATCAAATGAAGCAAGGTTAAACGAAAGAATACCAGACATTTACGGTAAAGTGTTAAGCGTTCCTGATTTATTGACAAAAACGTACATACTAATTGAAAACGATGCATCTTTTTATATCAATTACTTTTGCATTGGTCGTGGTTCTTTTACAGTTAGTGAAGTTGAAGAGGCAGGAAGTACGATACTATCTTTAGGTGGAGAATACGATGTTTATGGACCTAACACTTCTCCGATTACTTCACTAGGAACCATAAATTCTGTGTTTGTTCCAGCAATTGATTCAGTTGGTGTGAAAACTAATGACTTATCCGCATGTTTAGTCCTTAGGCCACCAAACGCAATACTTGTAACAGATGCTTTAGAAGGCGACACAGAGGGTTTTGTTTTCGAAAGAGGACCATACGTATTTGAAAATTGTAATGGAGTATTAGTAAATCTTGTTGCTAGTGATGGTACGAAAAGTCCGGGAGATTATGTAAATCCAGCTATTACAGTTACTGTGTATTGCAGGGCTGTAAATGAAGCGAATGTTCCTTTTGGTTCGACTTATTCTTCTGCCTACACGTACATTGGTTTTACAAACGATGCTTTAGCTACAAGCAGATACCGTAGTTTCAATTACGACTTTCCAATAAGCGGAAGAGTTCAGGTTGTAGTTAAAAGAACTAGCAATTACGCAGGTCATGAAACAGCATCTTTTCATAGAACAGTATACTTGTCTGGAATATACGGAAAAGTAGATATGTTAGGAAAAACTCAATTTGGCGACGTTACAACAATTAGAACTAAAATTCCAACAGAGGGTGACCTTTTGGCTAATGTTGGTACTGCATCCTTTAAGTTTACTACCACGTCAAGATCAAGTTTTTCACCAAAAGTCACATGCCTTGCCCAACGTAAAATTGACGGTGTTGCTACATCAGAATTTTCAAAAATAGCTAAGTCTATTTGCTTAGACGAAAAGATAGGAAACAGACAACTTGCTGAGATTGACTCTGCTAGTCTCACTGCCTTACAATCTAGTATTACTTCTTATTTTGGAACAAGCAAGGCTTGCGAATTCAACTACACTTTTGACGACGAAGCTATAAGTTTTGAGGAAACTTTAGGTTCGGTGTGCGCAGCAGCGTTTGTCACAGTGTACAGAGACGGACCAACAATAAAATTTAAGTTCGAAGGACCGAACACAGCAAGTCGTCTACTTTTCAATCACAGAAACAAGATACCCGGAAGCGAAGTAAGAAGTATTACTTTTGGTTATCTTGGAGAAAAGGACGGGGTTCGTTACGAGTACACCGACATAACAGATGGTGCCAAACTGTACTACATACTTCCGATAGACGAATCTGCGGTAAATGTAGAGTCAGAAACTACTGTGGGCATAACAAACAAGCTTCAAGCTTACTTTCACGCACATAGGCGTATGAACCGTCAGCTTTACCAGAATACGGTTGTAGAGTTTGAAGCAACACAAGAAGCTAATGTTCTAAACATTAAAGACAAAATAGTTGTTGCTGATAATACGAGAACTCAAACGTATGATGGTGAGATAGTTTCAAAAAGTGGTTTGACTCTAACGTTGTCTCAACCGTACACGTTTGAAGTTGGTGTAGACGCCACTATCTTTATTCAAAACGTAACAGGTGAAGTTGAAGCTATCGGCATATCTGAAGTTGTCGGGCAACCTTATAAGGTGTTGCTTGACTCAGATACAAGCGAAGACTTATCTTTAGCCAATTCTGCTTTTACTAAAGCAACTTACGAGATAGTTCCAGACACTTCACTTAGGCGTGAAGCTTTTCTTGTGGAAGAGAAAGAACAAATTGATAAAATGACGGTTCGATTGTTAGCTGTTAACTACGACGTTCGTTACTACAATGGAGACAATGACTACCTTACCGGTGTTGTTGATATCAACGGTAACTAAAACAAACTTAGTTGTTCTTGCTGTGTTGTTTTGTAGAAACCTAAGTCTTTTAGAATGGAGTGTGATCGACGAATGTACCAAGAGTAATCAATATCTTTTGGTAGTATGCCTAACTCCATAGCAGGACAAGCGCCGTCTGATTCAGCAACTTTGTTTGTTGATCCTGCGGCGTTTGGTTTTTTATAGTAAATAGCCCCGTAGTCATCTTTCCTAACATACCAGCGAACAACTTTACCCAAGTCCACTTTGTCTCTTACAGCACCACCGTTAACACGACGAACGAACAAGAACTTTCTGAAGTCAGTACAAGACTTAATAATAGCGTCTATTGTTGTTGGGTGTGGATCTTTACAGGTCTGTAAGAATCGCATGACAGCTTCGGAGCAAATCGTAGCGTTTGGGTTAGTCATCAAGCTTTCGCGGTCAGGATTACCCATTGACAGTTCATTGACGTAAGCCCCTTTGGCCTTAATCTTGCCGTCTGGACAAATGGCTATGTAGCTGTTCACGTCGCGGCTATGTACGCTCTTGTAAGGCGTTTCCTCAGTCTCGAAGTTCGTTTGTCGTTCCCACTCAGCGACTACCCACAGATAGACGCCATGTAGCTCACGTGGGCAGTTAATAACGATTCCGTCTGTGTTGGCGCTCAGAACCGGAATGCCTGCTAACTCAAGAGCTTCAATCAGTAGAAGCAATGATAGCTGACCAGTAAGCGTAACCTGAACTAACAAATGTGGCGAATAGAAGATTGACCAGCGATTACCAAGCTTACCGAAGCAACCGTTAATACAAATCTTTAAGCTTTCTGCTGTTTGTTTGTCACCCTGACTCTTAGCCAGAAGGCGACGTTCAACGATATCTCGATAAACGTTTAGGAAGTCTCGCCCAATATGGTGTGGGTACAACTCTTGGTTCAAAATGATTCGCGGGTAATAACTAGCCACGTCTCTATCAACAATCATATGTGTGTCTGTTGTGTAGATCGAACGTGACTTTTCTTCCGAATGTAAACCACCTATGCCTAAGTTGTAAACAGTTTTGTTAACTTTTACGGTCCAAAGGTTCTTTGCTGATATCTGATCGCCGCCTTCTATCACCTTGACTTTACCTTCGTTGTCAATGACAAAGGTTGTGTTAAAGATTTTATCTCTAAGGTTGCGAAGTAATGGTGTTTGGTAGTTTAAATACTTTGGATCATTAAAGTTGAATCGCTCGCCTTTGGGCGTAGGCGGGGCTTTTTGAAATTTGCCGGTCGTTGCCCGCAATTCAGATCCGATTGCTTTCTCCGCAATCTGTGCGTCCGACAGCGACCGCAAATCGATCCGGTATGTGCGAGACATTGACGATCGAAGTTCGATTGGCGTTTTCAGCTTGTGATAGAGCAAACCAGTCACGTCAAGATCATTAACACAATAGAACCTTAGTTCACTAATCATTTCTTGGCTAACCGCCAAAGTGTGATCTATTGGTAATTCTTGCAATCGTTGTGAGTGCATTCTAGCACCATAATGTTTCAACGATAGTTTTTGCGCGGCTGCTGGTGCTACCTGTTGCAAGTCAATATGATTAAAGTATTGGCATTGGTAGTTAAACTTAGCTTCTGTTTCCTTTGGTTTCATTTCACCAATAATAATGGAATCAGACAAAGCTTTTAATTGCTCTACCCATAGACCACACAGATATGCCCACAGTATGTGCTGATCGTAATGACGGCTGTTGTATCCAACAAGCGTGTTGTTATCAATCATCCATCGCAACTTAGCTTTGTCTATTGTTGCAACTGCTGACTCTTCGAAGAATACGACAACACCAGTGTCGTAAGACTTCATTGCTATAAGTAGAAAGTTCTCGAATAGCTCAATATCAAAAAACCACACAGTGCCCTTGAGACTTATGATTTGTTCATCAGTCGCAAATAGCAAAGGTGGTTTAGTGTACGATTGTTTTTCGTAGGTTCGTGTCATTGAATGATTAACTCAGGATACAAGTCCAAAGGATAGCAAGTAAAAGGTTGATCCCAAGTTCCACTTTGTAATCCGGGAAGCAACTTCAATTCGTTTAACCTGATTCCTACTTCTTTAGGGTAAAGACAACCTTGGAAAATGGATTCGTCGAAGTCTGCTTCGCCTTCAGTGTAGAACTTACCTGAATCTTTGTAATAAACACACTTAATCTGCATTGTTTTCCTTTTCAATTATCGATGCTTAACAACTCGGTTTGTCTTTCGTTTAACTCAATTATCCACTCTTCTTTTGGTGCTTTCTTTTCTAATGCGTACCTACGAAGAACACTTGCTAACTCTTCAATCCTTTGCTCAAGAAAAAGTTGTCTTGGCATGATACCTTTTGGTGGCATCGCCTTTAGAGACTTAGTTGATAAAAGTGACTGCGGGGAACTTACTCCATTCTCACCGTCTGAGTTTTCAAGTTCGCCACCATAGTGGACAGGTTGTATTTCTTTGAACCATTCACCTGTTCTTGCGCGATGAATGTAGTTCTCTGCCTTTTGCAACTCAGCTACAATATCGTCTTTCTTTCCAAGTCGCAATATATGTTTTAGGGCACACAGTATCCAATGCTTTTTGAAATCTGGATAACCTGACTTCTCAAGGTTAGCAGAAACACCTTCAATTACTTCGTGTGGTTGGTGGCTCACGTTTCTTGTCCTTTTCTTTTAATTCTTAAATTTTCTAAACATTCGTCACATTGAACTAACCCGTTAAGGTTTTCGTTCTTACAACTTACACAAAGCCCTAATCTTTGGTATCTTTGTCTTCTTAGAGTTTCACCCTTTGACCTTTTCATCCTACAGTTACCACAGCGAATAAATCCTTTAACTTCGCAACCACAACCTACGCAAACACCTTGTCGTCTGCGATCGTTATACAGTTGATTGATCAAAACAAAAACTCCATAACTTATGGCCATTTGTCGGAAAAGTCAACTCTCAACTGTGTACACTTACGACAAGTGTTAAACCTAACGTAAGCTTCTTCTGTTGTTTGCGGTATTTCATCGCCTTGGTGTTGACGCCACCATTCATGGGCTTTGTGTTTAGCTAAACCACTACCTTGAAAAGATAGGTAAACATTGATTGTGTTAATACCGTGGAAGTACTGTACTCGCAAAGAAGGTGGTTTACCAACCTTGTTATGAATGTAGGCATAACAATTGGTAACAGGAACTATTTTCACATTGGGTTCTGTTCTGGCGATGATAACTTCAGTTGAAGCAGAAGGTTTAATCTTTGTTTTGAAAATGAATTCATGCCCACACTCGCAGAGTCTTGCTGTTGTGTGGCAGTAGTTACCGCATTCAGGACAAATCTTAATTGGTACGTCACCAGAACCGTCACCTTTCTTGCGACTTGGTATAGCGGGGTCGTTAATAGGGCCAAGTCTAGCGGTATTACCTGCAAAGTCAAGTACGATGCAGTTTTTCTTACCACCTTCTTCAATTGCTGCTTTACGATAATGCAGGTGTTGTAAGTGTTCGAAAGTGTACCACGGGGCAAAGTAAGGTCTTGTTCCCCTGCCGTACTTCTGGATGTGTAGTGGTATTGACGTTGTTGGTCTCAAGTCAATGATTGCGTCAACCAAAGGATGATCAAAACCAGTTGTCAGAATGTTGTTTGAGACGATAGCTCTAAACCTACCTGTCTTGAACGCAGATAGTCTTTGTTCTCTTTCTTCGTCACTAATCTTAGAATGAACACAGGTTGTTGGAATACCCATTTTATTTAAGATATTCATTATCTGTTCAGTATTCTTAATACCTGCTGCAAATACTATCCAACACTTGCGATCAACGCAAAGCTGCGCGGCTTCGTTCAATGCTCTACCTGTAATACCCTGCCTTGCTATTGTGTCAATCAACTGTCTTTCGTTAAAGTCATTCGCTAATTGACGAACATCGCTAACGTCAATAAAGCTTTCTGTTTGTTTTGGAATTAACGGAGATAGGTAACAGTCGTCAATCAGTTGATTAAACGCTTCTCTTCCCGTTATGTCAAAAGCTGTTGCGTTAAAGATTGAATCAACTTCAACACCATCCCGAAACACTTTGTCTGTGAGTCTACCCTGCCCCATACGAAAAGGTGTAGCGGTTAAACCAATTACTTTGAGGTAAGGATTGTAGTTCTTCAAGTCGTCAATGACCTTTTGGTACATTGAGTCTTCGTTAGGTGAAAGCAAGTGTGCTTCGTCAATGAATAGTATGTCTCGCTTACCGATAGCTTTCACGTTACCGTTAACAGTAGCGATACCACCAAGTACGATAGGTGCGTGACCTTCTTTGACTCCTAAACCTGCTGAGTAGATTGAGGCAGGTACTGTTGGCCAGACGTTTCGTAAAGCTTTGTAGTTCTGTTCGATCAACTCTTTAACATGAGTCAATAAAACCATACGTTGATCAGGGTATTGTTGCAACGCACGCTGCATGAACATAGGCGGGTATAACGATTTGCCAGTACCTGTGGGCATAGCTACAATCGGATTACCTGTTCCGCCACTCTCAAAGTATTCAAAGGTTTTTTGAACAGCTTCTAACTGGTATGGTCTTGGGTATATCATTCTGACTCAAATGCCTTTTCAATTAACTGTACTACCGGAATCAGAATGTAGATTGGCCAGATCAGTACAATATAAACACCGGCAGCAAAAATAGAGAAAGGATAGCTTTCGCTAATTAACGCTTCTGTGTTTTCCATGTACTTTAAGATTATGTTCGAAAGCATAAGTTTCCTTTATACACAGTTGTAACAATTAGAAACAAAGTCGCCACAAACAACACATATCAGCCCAAGTTTTTGAGGTGAAGCAAGCGTATGCCAACACTTATCTGTTGGAAAGAATTTAATCTCTGTCTCACCGTGCAGAGTAATACGGTACTTACAATACCAAAAGTTTTGTCCGTGTATTATTGGTATTTGTAGTATTACCATTATTTAACCCCTTCGTGGTGATCACAACCTAACGGTATAAAGTCTGTTGGTATGACGTTCCCATGCAACTTGCAGAACCAATTGCCTTCAGTTGCTGTACCTGCGTGTATGCAACTTCTACAGTTCTTTTCTGCTTTTCCTTCAAAATGACAAATATCCTTGAAGTTACAGAACTTGCAATCAAAGTTGGTAGAACTATTTGAAATCTTAGGCGGGGCAACATCGGCTGTGATAATTGCCATTGCTTTGTCTTTGAGCATTCTACCATGCTCTCTGTCAAGCTTCAAGAACTCAACGTGTATATCGTCTGTGTTCTTGTTAACCACTACGAACAAAGCGTAGTTAAAGTCACCAAGTTCAGCGGAGAAACACATCTGGTCCCAATACTTTGGTTCAGCGGTTATTACCTTTTTCTTCTGCATCTTGTTGAAGTTTGTATCACTTGCTGTTTTAATTTCAAGCAATACTTTTTCAGTTACGCCAAACTTTTCAGGCAAGTGTATCACACCGTCAAGCTTAGTTACAGCGTGATCGTGGCAATCTGAATAAGTCTCTTGGCTTTCATCAGTCGACAATAACTTGCAGCCAATAGCTTGAAGTAAACCTACAACAACAGGTTCTTCGCGATGACCACGGTTGAACAACCTGAAGACTTGCCCTGCCGGTCTGTTCTCAGATCCGAATTCGTCTTCTTTAACCCAACGAAAACCGTACCAGATTTGACGAGAACAAGGCTTACCAATTGCACTACTACCAAGCCTACGACTTCGCCAACGATCAGCAGACTTTTCACAATAGTCATCAATCTCAACTTCTATTGTTTCTGCTATTTGGTTGCGTGTCTTGAAGTCGTTAATGTCCATTACTAGGAACCTTTCTTTTTGCGTCATCGACTTCACCACGGTCAATCAAAATGTCTCTTGGTGCGTCAATACTGAGTCTTACTTTTCCAGACTTAATCTCGACAATCCTAATGATTATTTGACCTTCGATTACAATCGTTTGGTCTACTTTTCTTGACAAAACTAACATTCAAAGTCCTTTCGAATTTATTTCAGACAATCTTTGCTCAATTGACTTACAATTGAATTCACTAACATCAGTGGCAATGCAAGACCTACCTAGCTTCTTAGCGACTGCTATTTCTGTACCACTTCCACCAAAACCACAGAAGCATAAATCACCCGGTTCAGTGTAGGCAAGAAAGAATCGTTCTGCGTAGTTTTCAGGTAACTGGTTAGGATGACCTTCGCGACGTTCTTTATTGTTTCCTTGCACTCTTCCCCAATTTGGCGAACCTTCTATTGGTTCTAACGGCATAACGTCTTCTGTTTTAATTCCCCACACAGTACCGAAAGGAACGTAACCTTTGTACTTACTTGTTTCAACTCGCTTGTCGCCCATTAGTAGGCGTTTGGATGGAGTCATAACAGATTCGACATACCACTTGCGGTTATTGCCCGGCTTGCGTAACACGATAGCTCTACAGTGGGCATCGACGAACTTGTTGAAGGTACATTGACCAAAGTTGTAAGCCCAACAAATCTCATTTTCAATAAACTGATCTAATTTGGTTTGAAAGCACGCTCTTAGTATCTCGCGACTTGCAGCAATCGAACCATGCAGGACTAACGCAGCGCCCGGTTTAAGCTTATTCCAATGACAGATAATCCATTCGATTGTAAAAGCTGTGTACTCTTCTGCTGTTAGTTCGTCATCGTAACCATTGTACTTTTGGCCGATGTTAAACGGTGGATCAGCAATCATGAAATCAAAATTCGGGCAGAAAATACTCTTGAAGTAGACTCTGCAATCTTGATTCACTATCTGATAAACCAAGTTCTCGTTCACTGTGCATTAACCTTGAAAATCCGAAACAATACAAACAGAGCACATAACCTTCATTGCATTTATCGCAACCGTCAGCCAAACAAGCAGGACAACTCAACTCGCCAACATTTAAACAAATAGGGCAATCACACCGTTCAACCATTGGACTTATCCGGCTATTGTACAATGGTGAATGAATGCGATTGCCCTTGATCTGCTTATCTGCGTCTGGTATTACTGCTTCACTAGCTTTTCAGCTTTCGGGTCTTTCAGGTATTCAGATTACCAGAAACTACTACAATACCTTTTTCGTTCTCACAGATTTACTTTCCTTTTAAAGAGGATCTAGCAGGATTCGAACCTGCGAACACTAAGCGTTATCATTTACTTAGTGGTTTCACTTTAAACATTCGGTTAAAGTGCGTGTTCCTTCTCGCCTTAGATCCAAATGCTTGGTTAACCATGTTAGGCAGGACACAACCTTTACACGATTAACCAAGCTGAGCATTCTATCCTTGCTGTGCCCAAGGTGGTGCAGCGCCCGGTGCCGGTGGTTGCGGCATCTGTGGTTGCTGTGGCATCTGTGGTGGTTGCGGAGCATACTGCTGTGGTGCTGGTTGCATCGGAACATCTTGAACAGCGTATTGCTGTTGCGGTTGTGCCGGTGCTGCTACCTGTTGCTGTGGCTGTGGTGGTGTTGGGAATCCACCTGTTGCCTGTGGTGGTGCCGGTTGCGCGGGTGCGGGCATTGCCGGGGCCGGGGCCGCGGTTGGTGCTGCGTTAGACTTACCCTGTTCACCCGGTTTGTTACCTTGCAAGTCAAAGTATTTCTTGACTTCTGTGTAACCTTCAGACTCTTTGCCTTTTTGGAATCCAACAACAGCACGGAAAGGTTTGTTATACAAAACCGAAAGGTCTTGTAGTGGTTGCACCCAACCAACAACATAACAGATTGCAGACAGATCACTGTAGGCAATTCTTACTGCGTCTGTATTCGAATTGCCAATGTTCAGACGAATAACACCAGTAGCACCAGACGACGGTCCTTCTGTAATCTGAACGTTAAGTTGAAGGTAACTACCAGTGTTGTCGTTAGTTGGTTTTTGGTCAGCACTTGTGATGATCATAACATGACCAGTTTCGCTGCTGATTGGAAGCTGACCAACACCACCTGTGTTTGGTGCAACCTGTGTTGGGTCAAAAGGTGTGTTTAACTGCATTACTCAATCCCTATTACTTTTCTTTGTAAAGCTTGTCTCTACGATAGAGACTTAGCGAAAATGTTTTTCAGGTTAGCTAACTCCAACTCAGCAAGTTTACCTGACCTATCCCCTGCTTCGTACTGTGAACTACGCTTACAGCGTAATACTTCTTGTTTGACTTGTGTTGTAGGGTCAATGTACTCTTCCATGTGGTAGACCGAACCAAGCAAGTAAGGTAGCATCGGAGCTACTGCTTTACCCGGAATACAAGGACCGTAAATAAGACCACCTGTTGATTCGTCTTTGATACGCTCCTGTTTACAGATCAGAACAACAATGTATGCAGTCTGACTACGCCAAAATCGTATAACCCTCATCATTTCGTCATTCAATGCACCGTATGCCTGCATTAAATTCTTGTGCTTAGGTTTCTCAAGCACAAGGAACAACTCAGCCAGTTCAGTTAGATCGTCAATGACCACAGTACCGAATTCATTTAACTGACCTACTTTTGCTGCTTCTTCGAATTGTAAATAATTGCCCCAAGTCACGCAACGGTGAAACGGCAAGTTATGCTCACGAATGCTGCTCAAACCTTCGTCTGTTGAACAGATAACCGGGTTATCACACGTCGGTATCAATCGCGTCTTACCTGACTTTGCTGGACCGTAGACTAAACAGTGTGGGCAATGCTTCAAGGTGTTCGTTGATAGTAACTGTATCGTCATTGGTTTTCTTTCAGTTGAATTAAAAGTTGTGGCACTCTCTCCACCCGTCAAGCCTGTGTCTTTTGATCCTCAATAGCATTCCGGCTTCCCCGCTCACGTTTCGTATTACTTAGGTGCAACAAACTCAAGACCGGGTGTGCCCGGTGTAGTTGTAATGATTGCATCCAAAATTGCTTTCTCAGCTTCGCTGCATTCACGATATGTAGTTTCGCTAAGTGAAGCCGAAAACTTGAGTACACGATCGGCGCGACTTGCAGCTTCACCACCCAATGACCGTAATTGCATTACAGCGTTTGCAGCTTCGTAGTTAGTGTTAGCTACTTTGATGTTGACTGTTTTCTTGCACTTCAGTGCATAATCACCATTAAGCTTTGCTGTGATGGTTCCCTTTTCCTTGTTTGAATTAAACAGGTGAGAATTGCAAATCTCTAACCTTAATTCAAGTTCGCGTTTCTTAACGGCTTTCAAATGCTCGTCAAGCTTAACCCATTCCATGATTTTGGAATCTAGCGAAGCTTGATCCATCTGTGGTGCGGTAGGGAACGCGGCAGACTGTAGCGGCATCGGTTGTGCGGCTGGAAACATCTGCGGGTTAGGTTGCGGTTGTGGCAAGCCCCAATTTTGTTCTTGGGGCTGCGTCATCTGTGCTGGTGTTGTTGGCCAATTCATTTCTATGTGTCCTTTAAATGTTGTTGATGCAAGTTGCTCAAACCTGCGTTACCTCAGAACTTTACCAAATATCGACAGTGAGTCAAACCCTAACCACACAATTCTGAAAAGATTTATCAGAATTCTGCAAACCCCTTTGACCTGCGGCCCGGCGCTCGGTATTGTTCCCCTTCCGAGAAAGGAACCACCATGCAAAATTCGTTGCTTTTAACAACCGCTCGCTTGCTGCGAGATCGGCCTAAGTCGCTATCGCTCTACGACTTAGCTCAAGAATTGAGTGTATCTGTTAGCTGGCTTTCGTCGCTGCTGTCAGACGATCCACCCGAAGGTGCAAGTGTAACTAAGGTTGAAAAACTATACAACCGACTTGCACCATCGCCTTTAAATCTTAGTACAACAGAACAAACAATTCCGCAAAAACTCAATTGGTAAATCTAATGGACTTTGGAAATTTACCGCTTGAAATGCGGAATCTACCTCAATGGGTATGTTGGAAATACGAAGACCGCGGTGATGCAAAACTATCAAAAGTTCCTTATAATGCGAAAATGGGAACTTACGCTAACGTAAACGCTGTAGAAACTTGGTCATCTTTCCAAGTTTGTGCAAACGCTTTACCTAACTACAATGGTCTTGGTTTTGTATTGCACTCTTCCGATCCTTACACGATTGTTGACTTGGATCATACAGACGATCCAAACCTGATACAAAAACAAATAGAAATACACAATAAACTAGACTCTTACTCTGAGGTATCACCTTCTGGTAAAGGTCTTCACATTGTTGTAAATGCTAACGTTAAGCGTAGTCGTAGAAGTGGACCGTTTGAGTTTTACTCTTCGGCTCGCTTTATGACGTTTACAGGTAACGTTTACAATAACAAACCTGTGATGTTTCGTCAAGCTGAGTTAAACACAATCTATCAAGATTTTGGTTTTGATCTACCAAGAGTCAACACAAAAGACTTGGACTTTGCAGCAACAGCTTCAGATTATGACGTTTATCAAACAGCGTCAAACGCAAAGAATGGCCAGAAGTTTCTCGACCTATGGAACGGAGATACACATACTTGGCACTTTGGCGATCACTCGCGAGCCGACTTTGCTTTGATCGATATCCTTACTTTCTATAGCAAGAATAGAGAACAAATAAATCGAATGTTTCTTATGTCTGGTCTTGGGCAGCGTAAGAAAGCAAATCGCAAAGACTATGTTGACAACATGGTATCGAGATCATTTGACAACATTACACCAGACATTGACTTTAGCAACTTGGCATTGCCTCAAGTAACTGTACCCACACCACACCCTGCAACCGCGGTCAAAGAAGTCCGGGTTAAAGGTTCCAGCCATACAATAATAAGGGAAGAGAAAGACGAAAGGACTTACATTGAAGGTGGTCCGCTCAGTGTTCCACCCGGTATTGTAGGTGAGATAGCTACTTTTATCTATCAACAGTCTTACAAACCAGTTGTTGAGATTGCAATTACTGCGGCTATAGGCTTGATGGCTGGTTACTGTGGGAAAGCCTACAACGTAAGCAATACAGGTCTAAATATGTATCTGTTGTTGCTCGCTGGTACTGGTCGTGGAAAAGAAGAAATGGCGAAAGGTGCGTCAAAGCTTAATAACGCTGTACAAAGGATATGTCCGTCAATCTCTCAATTTGAAGGACCGGGCGATATGGCTTCAGGGCAAGGTCTATTGAGATATGTAAGTGACCACCCTACAGGTTGCTTTATCTCGATTCTCGGTGAGTTTGGTATTAAGTTAAAGCAAATTAGCAAACCTAACGCTATGGGTTGCGACTTGATGCTTCAACGGGTTCTACTTGACCTGTACGCTAAATCTGGTGCGACCGACAAACTGTTGCCCACAGCTTACTCAGACGCAGAACGTAACACCAAAACAATTAACTCACCTGCAATATCAATAATCGGTGATTCTGTTCCGAATTGGTTCTTCGATAACATCGACGAAGCTATGATCGGTTCAGGGCTTCTAACTCGGTTCACTGTGATTGAGTACTTAGGAAGAAGGGTACGATCGAACTACGCGGCATCTGAGGTTAACCCGTCAAGTGATCTAGTTGAGAAGATCGCAACTCTTATATCAATCACTCAAGGATTCTTGCTGGCTAACCAGCGTTATCACATTCCTTTAGACAAAGACGCAAATCAATTAAGCATTGCGTTAGACCGTAGGGCAGATGACGAAATTAACAGTACTGTGGGAGTATCTGCCGAACTATGGAATCGAGTACACTTGAAGACCTTACGTTGTGCTGGATTGATTGCAGTAGGGAAGAATCCCTACAATCCCATAATCGACGCAGAGTCTTGGTTGTGGGCAGAAAGGTTCATAGTATCTAGTGCGACGGCTTTGAAAGATCGGTTTGACGCAGGTTCAATTGGTAGCACGTCTGAGGAAATCCAACTTAACCAACTGACTGAAGTGATAGAAGAATATAAAGTCTTCATGCCGAAACATGATTCTGTTACTCACGATATGTACGTAAAAAGAATCATACCATTAGCTTATCTGTCTTATATTCTGCGCGGGAAACCGGCATTCAAAAATGACCGAATGGGTGCGGCTAATGCAGTCAAAAAGTCAGTACAGATAATGATAGACTCTGGAGAATTAAGCACTTTGCCTAAACTACAGTCTCAGCAAATGTTTGGTCGTGGTGCGATTATGTATCATATTGACTACTAGGTAATTTTGCACATTATCCGGGTCTGGTAGCGGGATATCTAGGTTGTTACGTTGACCAAATGCGTTTACCGTTGTGGCAGACTTTGCACAGGGTTCTGAGGTTGTCATCCGTCGGCAATCCGCCGTATTGAACCTCTACGATGTGATCTACTTCCATCTTCACCACGTCACCGCAACGAACACACTTTTTGTCCCTCCGTAGAATCCGCTCGCGAATTTCGCGCCACGATTCTTCTTGCTTGTGCACAGGGTGGTGCATCGCGTCATTCTTGTGTTTTCCGTCGCCCCAGTATCGCCACGGTCGCAACACGTTTTCCGACCAATGCCAGAGCATGTTCGCAATTTCACGCACCCGAACGAATCCACGCTTGCGATACAAATCGTCGAATCTCTCGATGCAATAATCAAACCCTTCCTCGAATCCTTCACGATACGCTTCGTCGATGTCGTTCGTCCAGAACTCTGGCGTATCCTTGACCGTCTCTGACAACTCCCCTAACGACATGATCCGTGGTTCCGGGTCAAGCCTGCGTGATAGCCATCGTTTCTCCGGTTCTGGCAACGTAACAACACATTGCACGGGAGCACCGGTCGTCGTCTTTTCTGTAGTCATAGCTTTTTCTCCGTTGCCCCGTGAATGTGAGCGTTACACGTCACTTCACTGCTTCATCCATCTCCCAGCGAAACGCCGTGGTTCGCCGAATGATTCCCAGTCTCCATGTCCACGCAAGCCGTGATTTGATCCAAGTCATTTTGACAATCCTAACTCTTGTTCTGGATTCTCTCCCTTCATTCGCACCGCTACACACGCAGCAAATGCCCGCAACATTGCATCCTCATCTATACTCAGTTTCCAACACTTGATCTCGTCCTGAAACGCCTTTGCGAATCGGACCCGCTTGATAACAATTGCGTCAACCGGAGCACTCGTCGTCGCGTCTTCTGTATTCATCGTCAACCTCTCGTGCCCGGTTACGCTGGCGTTATGCGTCAACCTCTACTATCTTCCCACGTTGTCCGCCCGCAACCGTTGCAGACTTCATCTCGCGGCGGTATTCCTTCACAAACTAAACATGACACCAGAAGAGTTCGGTTGCATCTTTTCGTCGTTTTGTACTGTTCAGGGTTACGTAAGTACCAATCAATGATTAGTTTAACTAATCTATTTATGAGATAGTTAATAACAATCATACTGATACTACCAAACGCAAACCCTACTTTTTTTGAGTCTCGTTTGTATCCTGTTTTGATCCAGCCGATAACATCGTCTTCGAGATCAAAAATTTTTTGTGCTTGGTCCCGACAAGGTTTGGAGGCAAGCAATTCAAGTTTAGCCGACCTTACCTTCAAGCAGTTTTCAACGCGATCGATTAGCTGTTCAGCCAACTTCGCTTTGTCTGTGTTGGGTTCAATCCTTGCTTCACTTAACAAGCCTACAAGCAAGTCTTCTTTGTTGTCTGCATGTAGTCGTGTGCGTTCTTCGCGTTCTTGTCTACGCTTAGACTTACGATTTTCTGCGCGACTCATATCTCAGCCTTAAAATCAGGGAAGTTATCCAGTACCAAAGTAACCAAGTCTGCGGCTTCTGACAGTCTCACTTCGCGTAGTGTAACCTGCAACCTGCGAATTACAAGCATGTTTGAGATACGCAAACTCACACGCGACGGGAAACGAAAGATTGATTCGTCTGAACTATTTCTTCCAGCGTACTGTAACCAGATTGGTTCGTCTGACTCAACAGCAAAGCCGTTGTAAATCTGGATTGCTTTCGGTCTCGGTCTCATAGCGGACGCTATGAACTTCTTGACGGATATTGGCACAAATCCCCTGCCGTCAATGTCTATGCCCACACGTAACCCGTTGCTCACGTTGTGCGGATCGTTTACGACAAGGTGTACCAACAGATCACTCAGATGATTTCGCATGGTGTTCTCTTTTGTTCGTGTTAACTAAAAAGGGAAGGCAAGCAGTTACGCAAACCTTCCCTTGTGGAATTACTCTGTTGTCCGATTTGCTTTTGTATGATTACTCAGCAACGCGGAAGATACGAACACCATCACCAGCAGGATCACCACCAGCAGCAGTCACCTTGCGAGCACAGAAAAACTTAGTCTGTGCTGTTTTGGCTTCCTGTTCCTGATAAGATTCGCGAACCTTCTTGCCGTTCTCGCCCTTGATGAAGTTACCAGCTTCGTCCTTCTTGTAACGGAACTTCATCACAAGTTCCAATTCCTGCGGCTGAACTTCAACCTTGCTATCACCATTAGCATTGCTTACGGCAGTACTCATTGCACGGGAAACCTTTTCGATCGTTTCTGGTGTTGCGGGAACGTGGAACGACTGGCCGACTTCCAGCAAATCGAATGGATATTTCGGAGCGCGAGAAGCCCGCTCTTTTCCACCAAATCGCTTGATCGTCGGAAGTGCGATTCCCGAGTCAATCTGAAACGATGGGGCTTCTGTTGGTGCCAGTGGAGCAACTGGAGCAACAGGGGCCGCGGGTGCAACAGGTGCAGGCATTGGTGCAGGTGCAGTCGCAAGTTGCATACCGGCAGGTGTTAGACTGCATTTGAACGCCAGTGCATTCGTCGGGCTAGGTTGAGTAGCGTCAACGTTGATCAGACCGTGATTTGCCAGTTCGTTTCCCTGTTCCTGTGTCAGGTAGTGATCACCTGCGGCTGTTAGTGTGGCAAGAGTCTGTAGTCCGATTGCTGATAGTGTGGTCATTGTTCCGTCTTTCGTGTTGGTTTGGTAATTGAAAAAAATCTTGACTTGTTTTGTGGTCAGCTCACATAACTTACCACAGTTTCGGCTGCTTGCAACCAGTTGTACACAACTTTGTGCAAATAATTTTGGGATTGTAAATAATCCCGATAGTCGACTTGTGCGGGTTTCAATCCGCCGTTTTTGGTATTCTCTACTCCGGGCTTCTTAAATTCAAGCCATAAGCCGTTATATCCTTTCGATTGATAGGGGAAAAATACGTCTGGCACTCCAGGCTTCACCCCTTCTGCCTTCAGTCTACTTGCCTGAACCTTATTTCGCTCGCCACCATTCGGGATTGCAAAAGCGAAACTCAAAGCAGGAAAGTTCTTTGACTCGTTAGCACACCAGCAAAAAAACGCAGCTTGCTGGCTATGCTCAGACGACTTCGCTATCTGGTCTGGTGTCATTTCAACATACTACCTATAAACCAAAGTATTAAAATTAGAAAAAATGGGTTCACTTCAACAAACCTCCTAACCTGTAGTGTCGTGTTCTGTTGTCTCTTCCGATTGTGGTAAACGATACCAGTCGCATGCCCTGTTCAGTCGCTATTGCTCGTGACTTCTGTAGCGGACAA
>Ga0114918_10000431_pt1 | contig 36061 bp, 60 predicted proteins | sample LantaG_FD_87015 | JGI IMG/M metagenome (GOLD analysis project Ga0114918, IMG submission 87015) | Deep subsurface microbial communities from Baltic Sea to uncover new lineages of life (NeLLi) - Landsort_02402 metaG | ecosystem: Environmental > Aquatic > Marine > Oceanic > Sediment | place...
GCACCTGCCGACTCTCCTTGCATAGTAAACAAAAAGCTGCAAATCTGGCCTAGGGCTGATGTAAGATGTTTAGGAGAAGCTGTCTGGACTTTGCCAGGAACACCTCCAAACCCAAATTCAAGGAGCTGGAGAAGATCCCATCCCATACAGTAGGGAGCCAATTGACCCAAGTCATGTATGTGTATAAGTCCCTTTTCATGGGCTCCAGCTGCTGTCTTTGGCAACAAGGAGAACCAGTACTTCTTTGAGGCCAGAGAGGACAAATGGAAATCAAGGCCTTGTAATGAGTACGACGAGTTAGAGTTCTCCCGGACCATCCAATCTTCGTCTTCAATATATTTTCTTATTGCATCAAGCATCTAGGTCTCCTATTCTTTGATTTGAGATGGATTAACTCGATATTTGGACAATTCTTCTGGAAAATCTTTGTCTGGAATTGGAGTGAAGACCTTTCCAGACAAGGTATCCTTTGTTATTTGAACATCTCGGATTTGCCAGTTGTCTAAAGGAATATGATTGCACACAAGAATATCTGCCATAGCCCTTAGAGTCCTAGAAGTGTGGAATTCTTTACAAGCGGTTGTTCTAATTAAGAATCTGGTAGATGATGTCCTTAGAAGCCGAAGGGCTGTTATGAAACCAGCCATACCCAAATCCCCAGTGTCTTCACCTGTCCTGAGTCCTGCTACTTTACAGTAGTTCAAGCCTTTGAAATCAAGAGCCACATAATCAACAAGATCAGCAAACAACAAAAAAGACAGTTCCCAAGGGTATGCTCCACTAGTGTCAATTTTGAGCCATAAATAATTTTCTTTTGCAAACTCAGCAATTCCTTCCACTATCTTGGGGGATGCCATAGGTTCCCCTCCTGATACAACCAGACAAGACAGGAGACGACTGTGTTGTATCTGCTTAAGTATTTCTCCCCAAGGAACCAACTGGTCTTCGGAACCAGTAAATTTTACTAGATGATGATTGTGGCACAACGGGCACCGATAGGGACACCCAGGTATGAAGACCTCGGCTGCTATTGTACCTGGAATAGCATCCAGAACAGTAAGAGGCAAAAAACCCAACAGAGTCTCATCAGTAAGAGGAAGGCTAGTTGGCATTCTTTTTCCAGTCATTGTAAACCTACTTTCATAAACCTACTCCAAAGAAGTAAGTTGTTCATTCTTGTTTTCCCAAACATCTCCCCTAGGAAGAGATTCTGTTAGCCTCTTCCTCATAGCTCGAAGTCTTCTGGCCAGAAGGTCTTGAATGAGGGTAGGAAGAGGAAGATCAGTCATGCTTTGGGTCTCCTGATTATCTCTATCTCTTCATTTTGAGCTTGAAGTTTCCTGTCTCTCTGAAAGTCCTGAAAGTATGAAGTCCAGTATTTCCTTCTTCCATTTGTCTTCATATGGCATCTATGGCAGAGAGTTATTAGATTCCAAGGATCATTGTTCTTCTTGTTGTAATCTATGTGATGAACATCAGGAAGCTTTCCATTTCCACTTCCTTCTCCACACAATTGACAGATATGACCATCTCGTTCTCTGATTCTTTCTTTGAGAATGTTGTTGAACTCAAGGCTATACTCTTCAGAGGAAATTCCTCCTTTCCAATTTGGATTGAGATTTCCAAATTGATCTGGATGATTATCTCTCAATTTCTGCTTGTGATCTTCAGAAAGATGTTTGCCAAAGAAGGGATGATTTTCACCAGCCTGAAGCCCTATATGAGACTCGGAACACTTTTTCTTAGTGTCTTCAGACATAGGAACTCCCCGTCGAGAAGATGGCTTTCCGTACACAGGATTATTCTCCCCTTGTTGCGTACAGAAGCATCTTGTTTCCACTTCTTTGTATGCTTATGACCATAAAAAGGAGCTAACTCTCTAGTCATCCCATATATAGGATTGTTCTCACCAGACATACGTCGTGAATGTTCTTGTTTCCACTCTTTGGTATGGCATTTGCCTAAATGGGCTTCACTATTCTTTATTTTAGCTTCTTCTGTATGATGTTTGCCAAAGAAGGGATTGCTCTTTCCTTCCACACGCTCAGAAGCATCTTGTTTCCACTTCTTTGTATGCTTATGACCATAAAAAGGATTGTTCATCCCAATCCTTTTTCCAGACATCTTGGCTTTAGTTTCCTCTGTATGATGCCAGCTCATTCCTATCTCTCAATTCTCTGAACACAATAACCTAGATATCCCCTGCTCCTTCACTGCAGTCCAACATTTTGAGAAGAGCTGCTGGAATGCTGAATTATGGGTCACAACTAGTAAAGTTCCCACTTGCTTGGCTTCTTCTCTTAGTAGATTTACAAGCCGCTCTGCTCCTATGGAATCTACATTATCCAGAACTTCATCTAGGGCTAGGAACTCAAAACCTCCTCGACCCCTCTGCAAAGCGACACGCCTCAAAGCAAAGAGAATTATGTGGTCTATCCTGGCCTTCTCCCCTTTGGAAATGGCCTTGTATTCAGGGCCTCCTTGAGGATTTGTAACCGACAAGCTTAACTTCCTCCGAGATTCTTTGGAAGCTAACTGTGTTGTAGATGAGAAGGACACTTTTAATCTAGAGTCAGTCAATTTGGCTGAATAATGTCCTGACCACTTATTTAAGGCTCCAATCATTCTCTCAAGGACATAAGAACGTATCCCAGTATTTCCAAAGGCTACTTCCCAATACCTAAGAGCCGGAAGCCATTCCTCAATTTCTGCTATTCCTGAATCATAGGATTGATCAGCCTTTCGGAGCATTTCAAGCTTAGCCTTTGCCTCTGCAGCTTGTCTGATATAATATGTCCTGTTGTTCTCTACTCGTTCTAGTTCTTTTGTCTTAGATACATAGTCCGAACGCCAGGACTCTTGCTGCCTAGCTGATTCTTTGAGTTTGTCTATCTGTCTCCTAATAATTGAAATTTGTTCCTCTACATGAGACAATTGAGATTCCTTGTCTTTTTGCATCTTCTCAAGACTCTGGAATCTTCTTTCCAAATCTTGTAAATTAGTTTCCACAAGAGAGATTTTTGATTGAAGATCATAATGATCTTTTGTAAGAAGCTTTGTAATCTTCCGAACATCTTTAGATTCAATAGGTCTGAGACAAACAGGACAGTCCCCTTGAAGGGTCTGAGCATCATCAATCTTCTGGGTGATAATCTGCTGTTGCTTATCCAACAAACTCCACTCAGAGTTCTTGGCTCGTAAATCACCGTTGACTGTTTTGACTCGATCAGAAGTTTTCTTGATGCCCTCTTTCAACACTCGTTGTTCTTGTAGTAAACTAGATTCTTTTAGACTTTCCTTGGAAACATCAACCTCAGTAACCTTCCTGGTATTGCTTATCTGTCTCTTAAATTGACGAACAACTCTTGCCAGATCATCCCGAACCTCTGTCTCTTCTGTGAGTTTGGACATCATGTCTTGAAGGATTTCCTCTGTGTCCTCTATCCTCTGAACCTGTCCATCTTTTTGGGAGTGAAGCAACTCTCTAGAGGTCAAAAACTCTCTCAAGCCTTTCCGAACCTCTGAGAGATTTGATGAAAAATCTGGTAGAGATAACAGGCTCTCAAGGATGTCCTTCTGTTCCTTGTCTGTCGCTGCCGCTATGAGGGTTATTCTGTCTTCTCCCAAGACGACTGTATTGAGGAAAACTTCCCACGTGACCCCCATAAGTTGTTCTAAAAGAGTCTGAGTCTCCTTAATAGTTCCGAGGGTTAGAGATTTCTCATCCCTCTGCAAGAGGAGGGTTGTTCCGAACTCAGGGTCTGACCTATACCTGTCTACTATGATCCGACGCCCGTCCGGGCAAAGGAGGCCAAGAGACCCGTGACAGGATTTCTCACCTTGTCGAACAATAGAGTTACCCGTGATTCCCCTCATTGTCCTTCCAAATAGTGTCCAGCATATAGGCTCCAACAAAGCCGATTTACCAGACCCGTTGGAGGAGGAGAAACCCGAGTCTCTGTTCTCTCCAGTTATTAGCACTAAGCCTTGGTCCTTGAGATTGACATCCAGAGTCTCATAGCTGAGAATGTTTTCTGCTCGTAGGTATTCAATCTTCATTACTAGAACTCCCTTCTTTGTACCCTTGAGATACCTCTTCCAGAAAACCTGAGTAGAAGGATGATCGTCGGACAAAATCCAAATACTCTCCATCTATTTCCCCATTTGGAGGGACAATCTTTAAATACTCAATTACAATTTCATCTGTTGAGAGATCAGCAGAGATACCTATTTCCTCTTCTGATAAATTGACATCTGAAGTGTCTCCAACTCCTATAACATCTACACCTAATGCTCCCCTCTTCAGGAGAGTCCGTCTAACTGTTGCTACTTGGTCTTGGTCAGATATTTCTACTCTGACAAACTGATTTTCCACATCAGACGTATTGATCTCATCCTCTGAGATAACTTTGAATCCTCCAATCTCTACTGGAACAGGAATTGATTTTACTGAGAATCTCCCATCTCTGGTAGTATGCAATAGGATCACTCGTTTCCTCTGTTCACACTCTCCAAAGTTTTGCTGGATAGGTGAACCTACATACACTACATTCTTAGAGAGTTTCTGGGGTGTGTGATAATCTCCTAAGAACACATAATCAAAATCCTCTGCTCGGAGGGCCTTCAGAGGAACACCCTCTTGACTGAGGTAGTCAGAAGGTCCCATCTTCCCACCAATGACTGATAAATGGCCTATCAGGAAGTGTAAACCTTTGCCACTTTGAGCTTTGGAAGCCATCCTTTCGATGGTTTGATCTACAGTTTGTACAAAAGGATTGTAGGGCACAAAATGGAAATAGACATTCTTGTCAACCTTAGATACAAGAGTTTTGGGTTGTAAAACTACTTGTGTTTTGTGTGCAAATACCTGGAGACTACTTACTTCTCCAACTTGGTCTAGTTGATCATGTTGCCCAGCTAGAATAGTTACAGGAACTATTTTAGTAAGATTGTGTATAAACTCGAAGCCCAGGAGCAAAGGTTCAACCCCAATGCTTGATCGTGAGTGCCAGTAGTCCCCGGCTACAATTACCTGATCTACTTTGTGAAAGTTTACTTGTTCCAAAAACCATTTGAAGAACTCATTAAGCATTCGGAGACGTTCATACCCAAACTGTGGGTATCTATGTATATGGAGATCTGCAAGGATGAGAGTTTTCATGTCTATTCTTCTTTCACTGCTTCAAGGACAACCTTCAGCTTGTCAATAGCCATGTAAATATCCCTGGTGTTTCTCTTCTCAACAACTTCCTTTGCTGCCTCAAGCAGCCGGTCTTTCTGATCTTCTACTCTCTCAGTCTCAATAGGTGGAAGTCCTCCTGCATCTAGAGGCTGATTGTCATCTTTCACATAATCTGTCATCCTCTTCTCCTTCTCATTGGCACTAGATTTAGATATTATTGTAGTATCCTCTTTGATTCCCTTACTCTTCATGATTTTGTCTCGGCATTTGGTCGAACAGCAGCGTATCAAGTTCACTGGGTCGAACCAGTTGGTCAAGTGGTAGCAGCCTTCACAATAGTAAGGGATAGGACTATGGAACATAACCGGGTCTGTCCCGACTGGTGTCTCGGCCCCCACGGGGATGCTAGGATACATATTATTGAACTTCACAACCTCAAGTCTCCCACAGGATTAGTCATTCCAGAAAAGGCTTCTCGCCATGCATTGAACGAGACAATTACACTTGCAAATTGATATTTTTCACAAAGACTCTTGAAGGCTCCCAAGTCTGGAGACACCCATTCAACTTCTGAAAGAGCATGTTTCGCCTTCTCAACAATCTTTGCCTCACAACCTAATCTCATTAAATGGATATTTCTAAGGATATCATATCGACCAATATGGATCTTTTTCACAGCGGTCTGAACACGTTTGGGGACAGTATCATCCGGTTTAGCTTCCAGGATCTTACTCAAAGTCTTGTAGTGCCCAATAACAGCCTTGGCCGTTATTTTTCCAACTCCTTGGATCCCAGGTATAGAATCTGAGGTATCTCCAATCAGGAGCCTACTCAGGAAATACTGGGCGGGGGTCTGTTCCAATTCCTTTTTGATCAACTCAGGAGTGTAAAGACGCTCCCTTATAGGATGGAACAGAAATACTCTACTATTCACCAATTGAACAAAGTCCAAGTCATTGGAAATTATTATGACTTTGTCAGCAGTAGAATGAGATGCTTCAGCAATAATGTCATCAGCTTCTACTCCTCGTTCCATAGCAGATGCAACTCCGATCAGAGACAGTGCTTTTTGTAATATACCAAGCTGAGATATGAACACAGCAAAATCGTCTTTTTCCCCTTTGTGGCGTTCTCTCCTTCCAGACTTGTAACCTGGATATATTCTCATCCTGTCTTCTGAACGTCCTATATCCCAAGTCATTAAGACAGAATTGGGCTGGAAGTCTTCTACAAGGGATTTTACCATCCGGAGGGTCCCATAGACTACTTCTACCCGTTGGCCTTGTGAAGTAGTGAGCATGGGGATCGATTTCCAGGCCCTGAATGCTAGATTTGTCCCATCTATTACAAGTTTCATTTGCCTCAATCCTTCACATTTCGATCTCTAAATCTTGGCTTTTCCATTCCCTTAGTTCTGACACAGCCTGTTGGAGGGTTTTTATTACCATCTTCTTGAAGGATTTATCTGTTTCCATCAATTTCATCCATTCTGCTCTGGTTACAGTCTTGTCTATGGTAGAGAGTCTGTATCTGCCTCCAGCTCTCTTCAAATAATCTTGATCTCGAAGGTAGAGAAAGATGGCTAAATTATCTGAGAACCCTTTGGCAAAAAACAAAGGCAAAGAACATTCCAAAAAAGGGCTGGCGATTTTATTCTTGATTACTTTGATTCCTACCAAAATCCCAACTGCCTTCTGTGGACGATACTTTGGGCACAGTCGCTTGATACGTCTCACCTCTAAGCGTTGACTTGCATAAAACTTGATGGCTGATCCGGCAAAAGTTACCATGGGATTGCCCCATTGGATCCCAATATCAATCCTAACTTGGTTCACAAAGACCAAAGTGGCCTTCGTTTGGGACATCACATGGACAAGTTTCCTCATCCCTTGAGATACCAGTCTAGCATGATCCGCGATTTGCCGTTCTCCATATTTCTTCTTCTGCTCTGACAAAGTTGATGTAGCCGCGACTGAATCCCAGACCACGAGGGGTTTGTTATCGTCGCCACTTCTTCTCTTTAGAAAGCCCTCCATCGTAGTGAATGCCTCCTCCATTGTCTCAGGAGAAGCATAGAGAACTTGACTCACATCTAGGCCAAACAAACAGGCATAATCAGCATCCACTGCGGCCTCCGAATCCATCAACAAGACGGGACTTCCCAGCTTTTGGGCTTGTCCAGCTATGGAATGGGCCAGGGAAGACTTCCCTGACCCTTCTTTTCCGTATATCTCCACAAGGCGGCCTTTTGGGATACCTCCTCCTAATATCTCATCTAACACCAAACTCCCTGTGGAGATAAACCCAGGAATCTTACATAACGCGAACGGATCTGAAAGCCACGAGATGCCTAGATCTTTAAGATTTGCAAGATCAGGCTTGCCTTTCTTTGGTCTTCGATTCATTGGGTCTTGTTTCCCTTAATATATCCAAGATGAGGATCTTTTTGCCTTTGGATATTGATGGCCCTCTTGTGAAGATACATGTCTACAACCTGTTCTCCATTCATCTCCAACAGAATACATAAGGACAGAACAAAATGAAGAATGTCTATTAGCTCCTCCTTGGCTTCTCCTTTCTTAAACTTCATCGTCGGTTTCCACCACTTCCATTGGACACAATCTCTCATCTCCTCAACTTCATGGACTAAAGCGGTAAGCACCCCATTGATCCTGGCTTCTACTTGACCTACTGAAGCCTTCCCACTAGCTATGTCCTCCAGGGAGATGTTTACACCTCCCTGGATGTAGTAATTATTCTGAAGTTGGATCAGATAATCAATACCAGCAGAAGCTATCTCCCTGCTAGTGATGTTTCTCTGTTCAACCATTTGACCTTCTACCCGGTTGCAACTTTCTTTTAGGAGAAGGCTTCTGCCTCTCTTTGACAGCCTTGTCTATATCATCAAAGATTTCTTCAGCATCTTCATCTACTAGATCCTGTGTCTTGGGGACTGCCTTTCTACGAGCAGGAGGTGTAGGATGTTTTCCCACTCGTCTCTTAGGCTTCTCTTCTTCCTCTAAGGGTTCCTCCTCAAGAGGTTCCTCTTCCAGAAGTTCATCATCAAGGAGTTCGTCATCAGCCATATCTTCAAGAGCATCTTCGGAAGTGTCGTCGTCTTCTTCAAGAATCTCATCATCAAGAGGCTCTTCTTCAACATCTCTTCTTTCCCTGGTTCTTCTTTTGGAAGTCTGTTCTCTGGACGGACGTCTTTTAGTTTCAGATCTTCTTGGTCGTCTCCTGGAAGATCTCTCTTCATCCTCATCAACATTCTTACCAGACTCAGCAAGATCAACAGCATCAGCGACTTCATCCGCTACATCTTGTAAAGCATCCATGTCTGGTTCAGCTAAGAACTTGCTCAAATCTGCTGCCTCTGACAAAAGGGCCTTGATACCACTCCGTGTCTTATCTACTGGAGAAACCTTTGGGAGGACAACTACAGTATATTCTGTGTCAATTCCTTTCCCTGTCCTCTTGATCTTGACATCTGATCCCTTGATTGGATCAGTTAGATCATTGCAATCTGGATCAAGAATGTATTCAACAAGTGGTTGCATGATCTGTCTGCCACACATCAATACTTGAGGCCCTGCCTTTATGTCATTACGATCTATAACATTCAGATAATGTCTAGTTGTCGCTCTGAACTTGCTCGCAACCTTTTTAGCTCTCCTACTGCCCTTGTATGCTGTACTAACCTCTGCACAGACTGGACAGTCCTCACCGAATGCCAAGGCTGGGCACTGAATGCCTTTTCTGTCTCCTGTTGGTTCAGTGTAATAATGATAGGCTGTCTCTACATTGAAGGTCTCCATATCTCCTACAGGAGGCAAGATTCTCAATACTGTTGTTCCTGTCTCCAGATTCAGAAACTTTGTGTCTCCAAATCTGCCTGACTCATCCCAACGCCTCTGAAGCTCTCTGAGCTTATCAAGATTCTGCTTTGTCATCTGTCTTCTCCTATGTTCTGTCTGTGTAAGATTCTGCTTTACGAATTCCAGCCAATGCCTGAAGCATTCCGGCTCTTTGGTCAAATGCTGACCTAACAACTCCTACATATCCCAAGTTCTTGGTAGCTTTTCGCATTCTGTCCTTTAGACTCACCACATCCTCATTTATCTCCACACGAGCTTTGATATCATCGACTGTTGCTAGTTTGACTTTCTCCAATTGCTTGGCTTGTACCTTACAATTGGTAGCCTTTTCCTTCATTTCTGCCTTTGCCTCTTCCTCTCCTTTCCCAAAACCCTTAGAGATCATTTCAAAAGAATTTGCATCCTGCAGCAGTTTACTTTGCTTGTCCAATGATCTATTAAGGGCCTCACGATCCTTGTCTCGTTCCTCTATAGTAAGATTTTGCCTCTTATCATTGAGTTCTATTTCCAAGCCTTGTAAAACAGACTTTGCCTGGATGTAAGATGCTGCCCATTGAGCACTTTTAGAAGCCTGAGTACAGAGTTCTGCTGAAAGATCTTCAGGGTCTATTATGAGCAATTTCTGAAGATCTACCACCATAGTCTTCTTCCCGACGGTTACTGGAATCTTTTGTTTCATATTACAACCTCCTTTGCCTTTGCCTTTGCTTTGGCCCACGAAGAGCCTATTTTTATGTCTATTCTTAAGGGTACAGTTAACCAATCAGTATCTAGCTCAGGAAAGATATGCTTGAGAACAGCAACGGGCCTAGTAAATGCCTTTTGAACTAAAACAACAACTTGTCCCTCCTCTCCTGGGTACACATCTAGAAGTGCAGAATCATGAACTGTGTTAATTATTAGAGAATTAAGCTTGTATTTCTTCAATAGCTTCCCAAGAAACGTTACCGCTGACAGGGTAAGATCTGATGCAGAGGCCTGGATACGAGCATTGACTGCTTGTCGTTCTGCCTCCATCCTGCTTCCAATGTTTTCAGACACAACTGACCTCAGTCTTCTTATCCGACCAAAAAGAGATGGCACTTGTCCATCACTATATAAGAGACTTTTTGATTTCTTGATGTAAACTCCCACTCCTCGGAACTTCTTGAAATACTCCATGAGCAGACCCTCTATTTCCTCTGGAGTGGAATCAACCAGGTGAGCGACCGTCTTCGCACCTGCGCCATATATTAATGCAAAATGGGCGTCTTTGGCACAATCTCTCTGCTTCTTCACAATCTCTTCAGGTTTACAGTCATACATAGTTGCTGCTACGAGGCGATGAGGATCTCCCCCAGAAGACAATATCTTACCTAGCGACGGATCTTGGGCATACATCTGAAGTACTCTGATTTCCATTTGAGCATAATCCGCCTCTAGGATCTTTCCACCCTTCCATCGAGAGATGAACAGGCTCTTAATGTCTTTAGCTAACTCTGCATCCCTGGAAGGAATGTTCTGAAGATTGGGTTGACGACAGGCCAATCGTCCACTTACAGTCCCATGTAATGAGAAACTGGTGTGGACCCGTCCGTCCTCAGTATCACTGTGCTCATGATATGGTATGAGATAAGTCCCAAGAATCTTTGAGGTTTTGGCTCCCTCTAACAACAGTTCTATAATGCCTGTTTGATCCCTATCTTTTAGTTTCTCTAGAGCCTCTTGAGATACTGCTGGAGCATGCTTCTTTGCAGTTCTCGTCATTACTGGTAATTGAAGCCCAAGAGAATGATTAAACAACAAGTCCCCTAATTGGGTAGGACTTCCTGGATTGAACTGTTTGTCCTTTCTGATCTTATCCTCATTGATTTTTCTTGGTGGCACATCTTTGCCAGTATTGGCCTTCTTCTGTTCTGCCTTCTCTTTAGCCAATTCTGTGGCTTCTTCAAGAGCTTGATTTATAACGGCCTCCTCCCACTGTTGTACAACAGGATGGGAGCATATCTCAGTATGAATCTCTTGGAGCCTATCAGAGTATTTGGCAGTCAAATGATTGAGTTGCTTTTTGTCAATTTGAGCTCCAGCATGTTCTATCCCAGCCACTGCAATTGAACACCGTGAGAGCCACTTGGCAAAAGGTACCAAGTCCTCCTCTGCCAAGTCCTTGTGAATCTTGTAGAATACCTCTCTTGTGGCAATGGCATCTCCTGCCGAGTAGGGCTCAAGAATCTTTATGGGAACATACTCCAAATCCCCCATACCAAGCTTGTGTTCTTTGAGATAAATATCCAAGCCTTTGTCATAGCCTGCTATGCTATTAGCATATGTCCAACAGAGGTTCTTTAGACTATGATGTCCTGGTCGTTCATCTAATGCATAAGACATAAGCATTGTATCTGCCCAGATTCCAGGATTTATACCCATCTTCTGCCAGAACCATTTGATATCAAACTTCCAATTTTGTCCTACAACTCTTGGCTTTGTCTCTGCAAAGAAATTATCCAGAAGACTACGGAGGTTTGCTCTCTCTCCATTCTTCCAAGGAGCACCGGGATGATCTACTGGGAGTACATATGCTTTCCCATCAGCTCCTGCAGTGAATGACATAAGGAGTATCTTTGTATTGGCTTTGTATGGAGATAGCCCAGTAGTTTCCAGATCAGCAAAGAACAGAGATCGTTTAGGAATACCAGACAACACTTTTTCTAAACCTGAAATTGTCCGGATTACACTGTATCGTATCTTGATCTTCTCTCTAGAGGATATTTTCCTAGCTAGAATCAAGTCTTCTATGAGATCAGGCATATACCCAATATTCCTACCTATGTAGGCCGGATGCCAAGTGCAAACAGCTAGACCATGAGGAGTCCTAAGAACATTCCCACGCCAAATGCTCACAGGAGTCTTCTTGGCTAATGCTCTAACAGCAACACCTCCACACAGAACCAGGACATCTGGCTTAACAGCTTCGATTTCTTCTCTAAGATGTGGAAGACAATGCTTGACTACCAAAGATTCTGGGGTTTCATTCTCAGGAGGCCTACATTGGACAACATTGGAGACATAAACATCTTCTCTGTCTATTCCAGCCTCCTGTAGACACCGATTCAAAACCTTTCCTGATGGACCTATGAAGGGGAAGCCTTCCATCTCCTCAACATATCCTGGAGCCTCTCCCACTATGAATATCTTGGCCTCAGAGTTTCCATATCCTGGAACCTGTTTAGATCCTTGGAAGGGACAATCTTGACAAATGTCAACAAGCTTGGTATTCTTGGTCATGGAGTTCTCCGTTTACTAGGAAACTTTTGGTACTTCCATTCATAGGACCATCTTTCCTGCCATACATCACATCTTGCACACCATCTAGTGGGATACAAATAGTAATGTTCACAGCCATAGACCCACTTGTGAAAGCCAAGCCAGCATAAGACTCGCCAAACTTTGGTTACCACTTTGCTGCCTCAGTTCTTTGTTGATCTTGTTGATCTTGTCGGGTCTGTTCCATCTGTTTCATCTTTGTAAAACAATTATTGCAAAGAATTCCTAAGCCACTACCTACCGTTGAAGACCAAAACAATGTTTCAGACGGAATGTGTGCTGAGCATAAATTACATTCACAATCTACTAACAAATAACGATGTGAAACTCTAAGAATGTTGGCATATTGCTTATCAGTCAGTTTGTTCGGGTCGATGTCTGACAGTGCTATGCTGGGTGGCAATAGATGGCTCATCGTTCAATCCTCCTCATATAGTCTCCTAGTCCACTACAAATTGCATGGCGTCATTTTCTGATTCTCTTTTGGCCTGATTGAACTTCTTGAAGTCTTTCTCACAAGCCTTCTGGATGCGATCTCCGATGGCTTCGATCTTTTCAGGAGAATTGAACCTCTCTATATCAGGCTTGCCGCCTATCCCCTTCAGTATAAAGTCTTTCACTATCTTCGGATGTGACACCTTTGGTTGAAAGTCGTAGCATTTTAGTTGCCCGTTACCACTACTACGAAGATCAAGATGATGATGTGTGCACAGTTCAGCATCATCGCATGGTCCATCTTCTGGGCAGAATGTGTGGAACTTACAATTTCTTGCGTCGCAATGAATCAATCGCTTGGTCATATTTGTGCTCATTGTGTCATCTCATCCGTTGCATTGTTCTGTAAAGTCAGTACTCCAACTCATCGCTCCACCACCTTTGCTCCATTCAACCTGACGTGGATTATGTTCTTATGTTGGTCAACAATAATTGCCGTCCCGTTACCAAATGTAGATTGCACCGTGCCAGTAACCGGGTCATCGGGTGGGTATTTATCGACTATCATCGCCATTATGACCCTTCCTACAAGAGCATCTGCGTTCATCGCTCCACCACCTCCATTTTCTTAAGAGAAATATAGCTGCCCTGCGGGTGAGTGAAAAGGTATCCCGGCTCGCAATCTCCGCATCCATCCTCATCGCAATGCGACATAATGGAGCCATCGGCAAGCTTACATTCACAATCGTCACAGTCATCAAGTAGCCCATCGTAACCATTCTCCTTGAGCCAGTTCTCGACTATTTCCTTGACAGTCATGTCTTGTTCTCCTCGTCTGTTACAACTGCGGAGGCGTGCTGTTCTCAGGCTTGAGTGCGGCTAGAGCCTCTTGAATCTCCCAAACCAGCTTCCATATTGTGATGCTGGTATGTATGTGTTTATAGTCTGGATGAGATCGCCATCGATTTACCGCTCCTATCAGCCGCTCGACAAGGGGCTGCTGGTTGACGAGGGATAGTATGAGTTTGAGTTCATCTGCCTCTGCTCCAACAAGTATCTCGCCAAAGCACCAAATAATTTCACCGTTGGCGTCAACCATGTATGACTTGTACTCACCTTCCTCATACTCACGAGTTTCAATAGCCCAGGGAATTGGATGCGCTGCCAGTAACGCTTTCCATTGCTCGTTCATACGTCCTCCATTTTGTCTCTCAATCTACTCCAGTTCCTTTAGTACAGTTTCAATCTCTTGTTGCAACTCCTTTGGAAACTTGTCCACTCGCCTTGTTAGCCACAAGAGGCCATAGACAACCAAGTCTAAGAGGCTAGAGGTTGCCCCACTGTCAGGTATGAAACCATTGGCCTGTATGTTGGCCAGATTCTGTGGATTGCCATAAACTGTTTTAAGCCTGTCAAATTTCCGGGCAAGATTATAGAACGCTGAAACCTCTTGTCCTTCCCAATAGGAAGAACCATATCTCAGAGCCTTTACCTTGTGGGTAGCAATTATGACATAAGTAAGATCAGTTAGATTTATTGGAGCATCTAGCTCTGGGGTACTTGGCAAAGTCCTTGATATCTCAGCCAAATCTTGGACAAGTCCTGCTAGATCAAACATTTATTAACCCCCTTCTTGATTCCTTTGTTACTACAAAGCTCTTTAATTGGTGGACAACATCCGAAAACCACTTTGAGCAACTGTCATGTCCCGACTGCTCTACAGCCATATCATCTAGGTGCTCTATGCAGACTTTGAGCAGGTTGTCAATAGAGACATTACCCATCCTTCGCTCTTCTACAAGATATATGGTCAACTCCAGGAGATCAGCCATCTGGAGAATATCATGGGCTATCTTACCTGCTAATGACCCAATCAAAACTTGCTTAAAGAGACCCCCTGCTATCTCCAATATCTTGTCAGAGACATCCCCATGTTCAGACACCTTGTCTGCAATTGGCTTAGGGATGTCTCCTGACACAATCTCTAACACATCATGTTCTAAGGCAAGCAAGGCTAACCTTTCAAGATCAAAGCTACTCAGATCCAAATCTTGACCAATCTTCATAGCATAGAAGGTTACAAAGAAACTGTGTTCAGCAACAGACATAGGCAAAAGCCGAGGATACACACCACACCGGATTATGTATCTCAAACGGCGGTGTTCCAACAAATTTGATAGAGGTTCTCCAATTCCTCGTGTCGTGGGATAAGGGTCAGTCTCAGTCATTGTTTTGTCTCTCCTCCCTGCTATAATTACGGCCAAAGCAATCTGGACGATGGCCATATAACAAATTCATGTATTCCCTGTATTTGGGAAATCGTTCCTGGATCACCGGGTCTTTCCACAAGCCCTGTCTCCCTTTTTTCTTTGATCGAGACAAGAACTCAATAGCTGCCCAAGTTAGATCACAATTAGGCATCTCTATGAGAACTCTAACCAGATCCTCTTTAGTATCCCACAAGAACCGATTCTCAGATGACTTATGGATTTCCCACAACAAAAACATCTTGGCAAAAATTGACCAAGTGCCAAACTCATTAGTCATTTCCAATAATTCTGGGATGGATAGATCTGAATCCGTTCTGTCATCAGGCTCGTCATGCTTTCTGAACTTGGCAAGTTCCCTCAGTCCCTGAGCCCAATGTACCAACTTGAACAATTGTCCAGAATCATAGAGAAAATACTGACTTATTGGAGGAATCTTCCCTGGAAGAAGGACTTTACCTTTGAACAGTCCCTCTTGAGGCACTGGAAATGGAACTAAGAGTCGGCATAAGTCGTCTTGCCTTCCTGCACACAATGGATTAGTAACATCTAAAATCTCTTGGACACGATTATCCATCTGGGAGTAATAGTGACTACTTCCTAAAAGGACAGTAAGATGGCCTGTCAAAACCTTTTCCCCAGCAAACTTTTCAATATATGGAGCCAATATTCTTGTCAATAGAGCCCAAAAAGAAACATTCACTCCAGTCAAACCCCAGACAAAATCTGAGCTGCGAATTGTAACCATGCAGTGGAGATGGTATAAACCTACTGTATCTTTGCGGACAAGGAACTGAAACCAATCATTGCATGGAATATCCTTGGACTGACAGTTGTCCAGAGCCGGATCGAAGATTACTCCTACTGCTCGCCTTGTGTAAAGGTCTTCATGCAACCTTTCCAAAATGGCTTTGAATTGATCTAACCCATCACCATCTTTGTCAAAGAAACTGTACAAGTTCACAGGAGTGCGTCCCCAATTCCTTAGTCTTGGCCCATAACCTCCACGCCAGACCGTCCCATCGTCAGAGAAATCAGTTGCTTTTGGGAGATAATGTGTTAACCAAGCTATGTCATTTCGACCTGAGAGAACCCACAAGCACTCTGCTACCGTTGCAAAGATGTTATTCCTTCTTTCAGGAAGTATGTAGATTGCCTTGTCAACTAGAATGGAGAATGATAGTCCTAAGATCTCTTTGGTCTGTTGTCCCCTAACAGAGAGGCTGAGGCCTCTCTCCCGGATGAGAGAGAGGCCCTGACCCAATAGAGACAGGCCATCTATTGCTTCAATGCTCCTGTCTGAAATAGGAAGGATCATGTGGTGTGAGCTCCTCCAAAGCCTCTATTTGTCCAACCCATCTTGTTCTTGTAGGCCACAACCATGTTCATCCTCCGGACATTTGCAGGATAAGCTGGATTTAGATCCAAATCCACTTTGGCCTTCTGGAGAAGACGTTTCAGATATGCCTCACTCTTGCCCTTAATATCCAGATCAAAGGCCACTTCCTCAGAACCTCTGATACGCTTGGGATTCTTACGGCGTTTGTTTGTTGCAATACGTTTGTCTATGTCTGGTGAGGGCATTTTCATGTCAATCTCTCCAGGAAAGGCTGAAGAAATCTTCATCTCTCCCTCTTCTCTATCTAGCCAAATAGCACAACGTCCCTCTTGTTCTAGCATATCTGCGATGGGTTGAGATGCCCTATCAACCAGTTCTACAATCTCATCCCCATAAACGTCAGAGGATTTCTCTTTGGCAGACTCTTGTGGAAGCTTCTCTAACTCCACCTCAGTCTTTTCAGTCTCCTTTTCAGGCTTCAACTTTTTTGGAGTTTTTACCTTCTTAGCAGCCTGAGCTCTCCTCTTAGTCTCTTCAGAGCAGAGAACTCGCTGAGAGCATTGTGTACACTCTGCAGCCTTTGAAGAGTAGAACCCAAAGCACTCTTCTTCCACTACATCTTTTTCATCTACATCATGGACATCTCCTTCAATTTCCTGCTCTTCTTCAACCTCTTCATCTTCATCTTCAGAAACCTCTTCTACAGACTCATCTTGATCCACATCAGACTCGTCTTGATCTTCATCATCAGAAACCTCTTCAGGTCTCAAGCCATACTTGTCTAAAGACTTGAGTGCTGATTGACTCAGACCACTTGCAGCATCCGGCTCCTCTGCCAGATAATCTTGCACACACTCCCCAATGTCTTCTGAAGACATCCCTTTGCTCACATCTATACCTAATTCCTTGGCAATCAGGGCAAGCTCAACACGCTTTGGGGACATCTTATTTGTTGTCTTTTTCGCCATCTGTCTCCTCCTGCAATTCTTTTGCAGCCTTTAGATGTTTCATAGCACCGGCAATGCAGAACATAATCTTGTCTAGCTGCGAGTGTGCCTGCGCATCAATGAGGTATCCTATCGCAATGTCTATCTCAGTTGCCATTTGTCTCCTCCTGTTCTTGTTGTTATTCATAAGCTCCACAATCTTCAAACTTACCCCATTGGTCAAATTCAAATGATATGTAGAATCCACCATATCCTCTTTCAACTCTGACAAAACCAGAGGCAATCTCTAATTCATCTTCATCTAAGCCAAATTAGGTAAGTAGATCAATCAGTTTCTCTTTGTCTGTCTTCTTGCCTGCCTTCTTGTCCTCCTCTGCTTCTTTAGTCCTCTGTGCTAACCTGTTCGCCTTGGTCTTCTCTTCTTCTTGAATTCGTCTCACTCTTTCCTCAGAGCACTGAATCTGTTGAGAGCACTGAGAACAATCCCCTTCACTTGGGGGATCCAGACCAAAACACACATATCTTTCTTCTTTGACACCATTGTTTGCCATTTGTCCTCCGTTCTCCATTTATTTCTCGTCTAACTAAAATAGCTAACGTTTTTGATCTTAAAATTCGGCGGAAGAATCTTCTTTTTCTTTTTGAAGAATGCTCTTGATTCTCTTAACATGCTCTCGATATTGGCGATCTGACAAGGGTTTACGTCTAAAGATTTGACGGCCTAGGAGTCCTATGATTGTTAATCTCACTGAATCATTAGGAGCCTTCAAATACAAGGTAACTACAGCATTGTTGTTGTCAAAGGTTTCTTCTGGACTAGTGTTGTATGCATCCATCAATCTATCCACAATGGACTCTTCTGTTCCAGAGCAAGGGTATTCAAAGGTATGACCACTGCGGATAAGATACCTAAGCGATGGAGGCACAAAAAAACATGAAAAGGTTGAACGATCGTCTGATGAACAAGGATTGTGCTTTTTGTTTCTGTCCACCTTTCTTACTACATCTAAACAAACGTTCTTGAAGCATGTCCGAATAAACTTGACTCGTTCTGCTGATGGAATTGCTTGTATACGTTCCCACTTGCTAATAATCATTTCACATCCTTGTTGAACAAGATCATCTGAATCTATACTAATGTCATGCAGAGAAAACTTCTTTGAGTCCTGTTGAAGAAAAGGCAAAACTGTTGTAATTGTCTCTTTGAGTTCATCTCTTTGGGAATTTGTCTTGCTTGTGCATCGCAGCAAAAATTTCCTATCACAAGGTTCCTTCAACTGGGGGTCATGTATTGTCTCTTTGAAATTTTCTTTTTTGAAATTTTCCTCGCGGGCGCCCGTTATTGGCGTAGCCAATTCCTTCCTTACGGAAGGAGTAACTATATTCTTATTAGTATTAATATAACCATGATTAATAAGATCTAGAATATCTAGAGGGGGTGTGAGGGGGGGTTTTTTTGTATGGGACTTAGGAGAATTTACAAGAGTATGGGATTTCATTTTTTATGTACTCCAGATGTCTGTAGGGTGGTATAGGGTTGCAGCATGTATTGCTCTGTAAATCTCTGTGGATGAACTACTGTCTGGATCTTTGTCTTTTAGCCTGGCAATTTTTACTGTAATTATGTCTGACAATTGCTCAGCTATTTTACAGGCGGATCGTATGGCATCTTTGTCTAAAAGAACTATGGCATTTTGTATGTCTGAAGACATAAGCATTTGGATCTGTGTTTGTGTCAAAGTTTTACCTAATAGAGCTATGGCATGAGGTCCCACAGATAGACCATCAAATATGCCCTCAACCAAGACTACATACTCATATGTCTTTGCTTTGTCAAGATTCCATAAGACTCCTCCTCTAGGAATTGGGGGATTCAGATATTTGGGAAAGTGTCTACTTGAGTGTCTAATACTTCTGGCCTGAAAGTGCACTATTTCTCCACAGTCTATTACAGGCAAGATTACCCTGTCTTTATAATGCCCTTGATTACAATAGGTGATCCCATAGTTTAGAGATGTACTATAATCTATGCCTCTTGACACCAGGTAATCAAGACCAGGTTTTGCTCCCTCAGAATCCAGGGTTAGACTAGGAGGTAGAATACCATTTTCTCCTGTAATCTTATGAGTAGATTTTGCTCCGGGGTAGGGGGGATGGTTAGTTCCCCTTAGACTATTGGGGATTGGTCCCTCGTTGATCCTCCACGGAATTCGGAATTTCTTGAAAAGGGATTGAACTGGTCCGGCACAATTACATCGGAAGCAATGGTATACACCTTTCTCTAGATTGATGCCCATCTTGAAATGGGTATCTGGAGTGCGATGGGTTGATCGTCTGGGACAGTAAGGACAGCATACAGATAGTTCTATCCCATCTTGTGTCCGGACTTCCCCAAAGACTCGTTCTATGTCTGCTACTATTGAGTTCATCTCTACAAACCTACAGTATAAACCTACTCACTTATTGTGATCCTTTGTGTATGAAATTGGTTAGTATTCTCATCCTGGCAAAGTCTGCTGTGGCATCTATAACTTGCCCACACTCATCATCTCTGTCTTTGGCCATGTAGAATCGGCATGATGTATCTCCTGATTGTATCTCTTTCCGAGTTCTGTGTAAAGTTATGAATACATCTGCTGCTGCATACACTCGCCAAGACTCTGATACCTCTTCTTCATACAAGACAGGAGATTCTTCAATAGGCTTATTGCCTGCTGATCTGTAATTCTTACGTTCTGGCCTTTTGGCTTGGATAGCTGTCCAGACTGGGATGTGGAATGATTGTCCCATTCCACACAGTTGTTCATATATCTCTCCAATTCCTTCATAAGTATCTGTATGGTGGGAGGGATTCAGAAGTTGTCCATAGTCAACGATCACAAAATCTATTGGCATCTGGTCCATAAGAATAGTCAGGTGGCCTTTGATTGTAGACACCCCAATTGATCTCATGGGAAAGTGCTTGATTAAAAGCTTGCCTCGTTGGAGTTGTTGCTTCTTGTGGTCAAGAGCCTTTTCAAAGGCTACCGGGTCTTTCCGAAGGTCTTTGCGAGTCAACCCTGCGTAATAGTAGGCTAATCGGGTGGCAATGCGTTCCTCAGACATTTCCATAGTATAATAGACTCCAGATTTACCCACGTCCGTTCTAATAGCTCCAGCTGCTATGTTGACTAGGAAGGCACTCTTGCCTCTATTGGGGAGAGTCATAATGACTCCCAATTCTCCTGGTCCTAAGCCTCCACCGATCAGCATGTCTATGTGTTTGAGAGTTGTAGGGACTCTATTTGGATTATACTCACTCTCAATAGACAGATAATCATTGTTTTTCTCCCAGGAGAGTCCCAGATTTTGTCGGTCTTCTCCTACCCGGATAGCCTCTTCAAATAGTTGGACAATGCCCTTGTAGTCTTGCCTGTCTAAAAGTTCTCTGGACTGAAGAACGGCCTTCTTGACTTCTCGTTCTCTGGCAAATTGTATTACGATGTCTTGGAGGAATACCACGTCGGAGGTTTGAGGCTTGACTGCCCAGATTCGGCCTATTAGTTGCTTGACTCCTACAATACCCTTGCCCTCTAAGAAGGCTAGGAAGGTTTCTCTAGCAGGAGGAGATTTGAATTGGTTCAGAAATTCAATTCCAGCAGCTGCTATGGCTTGTGACGTGGTGCCTTGGAACCTTTGGGGAATCAGAAGGTCTTTGAAGATACTACTTAGGCGTTTAGACCTAAGTAGTAGAGCAAGCATCTTGGTTTGGAGAGGATAGTGAGTCCTCTTGGTAAAATCTACCACAGTCGTCCCAATTCTCTAGCTCTGTCTCCAATAGACATCTCTTGGAATGGTACAGTATTCTTAGAAGCTTCTTTGGCAGTTTCTTGGGCTTGTTTGTATATGCTTAGTAGTCTTTTTCGTCCAAATTCTTTGAGGGCTTCTTTGGCTGCTATGGAACCAGCTTTGGAACTGTAACCTTTCAACCATGCCCAGAGAGGATGGCTACCATAGAGTCGTTCAGGAAATCTGTTTAGAGAAACCTCTTCTTCAACTGCTGTGAGATATGCCAGAAGTTTGAGAGCTTTGGCTTGAGAAGTATTGCTACTCATCCTCTCTGATGGGAGAAAACTTTGCCATCGTTCTTTTGCCTTGTCTCCACACAAGATGGAAAGGTAATGGACTTTGCAGACTCTGAACTGTAATTGGACATACTCTTCCATCTGATTACTTTGTGTAATGCCAAGTTCTCGAAGAGTCTGGACAGCTAGAGCTGCCCACCTGATGATTTTAGGATTCTGCAAAGCATACCGGAGGTCAAAATGATCTCCTCGATATTTGTAGAATACTTGGATAACATCCTTTGGAGTATAGGATGCTGTTTTAGGCCATGGCTTCGATCGGCGAATAATAGACATCGAATTGTTCCCTTCTGTAAATTGCCTCTCGTTCTATACTGTGTTTGAGTAGGTATTTTTTGTCATGTAAATCTATGAAGTCAATGATATTTACAGAATCTTTTTGGGAGGTCTTGCGCAGTCCCCTACCAACTCGTTGTATTGTCCCAATAGGAGCTTTACCTCCACAAGCTATGATTAAAGTATCTAGACTCGGTATGTCTTGTCCTTCCTCAAAGATGTTGGTGGCTATGATTATTAAGGGATAATCAGATTCAAGGATCCTGACAGCTTTGAGCCTGTCTCTGGCAGGATCCTTGCCACTGAGGAATATGGATCTTCTTCCCAACATTTTATTCAGTAGAAGGCCATGCTTGATTCTGTGTACTAGGATCATGATCCTTTGGCCCTTGTCTCTATGCTCTTCTGCCTCTTGGATTATCCGGTCATTTCTCCATTCATTAAGGACTATTCCATCAACATATTGTTTGGGATAAACTTGCCTAGGAAGTGGGGGAGCTTGTGACTCAATCATTTGTATGTGTGGAACAGATAGGTATCCTTCGTCTATAAGACTCTTAGAGGTCTTTTCATAGACATCCATACCAGTCATACCCATCAGTCGAAGATTAGCCTCATCGTCTTTTTCAATGGGTGTCCCAGAGAATCCTATGCGAATGCTGGCTAGGTATTTTCCAGCAATTGACTCCCATGTAAATGCCGAGGAATGATGACATTCGTCTAACATAAGAGTATTTATTTCACTCAAGAACTTGGCTGATTCATCAGTCCTAGACCAAAGAGTCTGAACTAAGGCCACTGTGATTCTTTGGCTTGTGTCCCATTGACCCTCGCCAATCTTTCCGACAGTCTCTCCTGTTCTCATAGAGACTCTGTCAGCAGTTTGTAGTAATAGGTTCTTTCTATGGACAAGGATAAGGCATTTAGCTTGAGGCCACAGAAGGGTTACAGCTGCAATAATCTCTGTTTTGCCTCCTCCTGTTCCTACCTTAATAATGCAGCGACGCTTTTTGGCTATGAATCTAATTGCGTCTTGTTGATAGTCTCGGAGATTGACTTCATTTAGGACTATTGTGTTTGGGTCAACAGAATCGCCGAGAACTTGATAATTGATCTTCCATTTGATCACAAATCCATGTTCTTTGCAAAGATCTCTGACCCATTTCCAAAGACCTGTAGGAAAGATTTTACGTTGGATGAAGTGAACTTTTCCATCCCATTGTCCCTTCTGGAAAGATGTAAAGAATTGGTAGTTTTTGCGGTAGGTGGACATCTCTGCTCGGAGAGTTCTGTAGAGTTCCCTCGGACAATCTTCAATCTGAGAGAATGTTGGCGAGATAACAATACGCACAAGTTTGTCCTCCTATACCTGGGGGAGGAGGAGAGCACCTACTGGAGGACGCCTAGATAGGCACTGCTCCTCGACTCCCGACAGATTGCAACTGCTACCTAATAGATACTAACGTCCTCGGCTAAGAGATTCGGCGGTTGCTATTCTCAACATACTCATTGCAGTCGAGATATTGTGTTGGCTGCAAGATTTGCTACTAGGTAAGCTATTCGACCTACAGTGGCTGGATAGCCCTCTGGTTCAGTAATGAAACCATCCATCTCGCGGACCACATCTTCTACCCACATGGTTAGAACCTTTTTGGCATTCTTGACCCTTTCAACTTCACCCTTCGTCGATGTGTGTATCATCTACCTGTCCTCCTATTTCCTTTGTTAAATCATTGTCAGAAATTCGTCTTCTGTGATCACCTTGATACCAAGTTGTTGTGCTTTGCTGAACTTTGAACCTGGGCTGTCTCCAACGATAACAAGATCAGTCTTCTTAGAGACTGAAGAAGATACTACTCCACCTGCGGCCTCAATCTTGGCTTTCGCGTCTGCCCGCTTCATGCTCTCCAGTGTGCCTGTGAGCACAACATTCTTGCCGGAGAATACTCCCTCTTGTTTCCCACTATCCTTGTTGAGGTACTGAATCTGGACACCAGCTTCCAGTAGATCTGTTACTATCTGGACATTTTCAGGAAACCTAAAGAATTGGCAAATTCTCTGAGCAATATCTACACCCAATCCTTCAATACTCTCTATCCCATCTACCACACGTTGCCAGTATCCAGGCATAATAAAGGTTGAAACATTATTGACATGAGAAGCAATGATCTTAGACGCATGTCTCCCTGTGTGCCTGATGCCAAGAGCGTAGATGAACCGCTCAAAGGATATTGTCCGTTTTGCATCAATTGCCTGTCGTAGCTTCATACCAGACTTGATAGCCATCCCTGGTAACTTAGCTATATCCTGTGGCCTTAGATAGAAGAGATCTGCAACATTAGTAACCATTCCAGTCTCAAAGAGTGCGTCAATAATAGCTGGACCCAATCCATCAATATCAAATGCATCCCTTGACGCAAAATGGCGTATACGTTCCTTCAGTATGCCTGGGCATGACCTATTTGTGCAACGAAGGGTAACCTCTTCATTTTCTTTCATGAGTGTCCCACCACATACTGGGCAGATGGTTGGTGGAATATAGGGTATAGGCCAATCATCAGGGATACGATCGGACTCAACCACACGAATGACTTTTGGGATGATCTCACCTGCCTTCTCAAGCACTACTGTGTCACCAACACGGACATCAAGACGTTTAATTTCATCAAAGTTGTGTAAACTAGCATGACTAACCATAGTGCCTGAGATATGAACAGGTTCAAGTGTGGCAACTGGAGTTATTGCACCAGTCCTACCAATTTGAACCTCAATAGCTAGTAGCTTTGTGGTAGCTCGCTCTGCTGGATACTTGTAGGCAACCGCCCACTTGGGATGATGAGAAGTCTGGCCAAGCATTCCCTGAAATGTGAGGAAGGATACCTTGACCACCACACCATCTGTCATGTAATCAAGTCCATGGCGAAATTGTCCCCACTTGGTACAGAAATACCTGACCCCCTTAATGCTGTGGCACACTTCCCAATGAGGGTTCACTTTGAACCTCCGTGCTTGTAACCACCGTAGAATATCGTCCTGTGTCTTAACCAGGTGCCAGATGTTGGTTGGCCAACTGATTGAGTAGAAGAAGGTGTCGAGTCTACGATTGGCTACCTCTTTAACATCCAATAGCTGCAGTGTTCCTGCTGTGGCATTTCTAGCGTTGGCGAACAATGGGAGTCCAGCCTCCTTACGTTCAAGATTGAGACGTGTAAATTCCTTGAGACTCATGAATGCCTCCCCACGTACCTCCAAGATGTGTGGCAGGTTTTCACCAAGTAACCGTTGTGGTATTGACTTGATAGTCAATAGATTGGGAGTGATGTCATCACCTACAGTTCCATCCCCACGAGTTGATCCACGAACAGGACACCATCTTCATAAAGCAAGGTGATTCCACAGCCGTCGATCTTGAGCTCAACCACATATTCAAGGTTTAGGTCAGAAACGTCCTGCTCCAATTGGCGTCTTACACGGGCATCAAACTTGTCCAGATTATCAAAGTCAAATGAGTTGTCAAGGCTAAGCATCGGTGCTTTATGTTTTACAGGTTCAAACCCACATAGTGTTCCGTCATAAATCCGCTGTGTGGGGGAGTCAGGTGTGACAAGTTCTGGATACACAGACTCATAGTACTTGAGTATTTGCATCAGCTTGTCAAATTCCTTGTCCGGTATCTCTGGTTTGTTCTCAACATAATACTTGTGCTCATGATACCGGATTTTCTCTTTGAGATTTCCAATCAATAACTTGTTCATCTTTCTGTCCTCCAAATCTTCTCTCATAATGAGTTCCTTTTCACATAGTAATCTATGCTTGCAGTGAACACAATCTATATGGAATCGTATCTGTCCGGATATTGCAGGGTTGCCAAAACATTTTTTATTTGGCCTTTCAAATTGTGCCATCTGTCTGTCTTCAATACTTGTGGGGTTGATCAGTGTATTTGGGTCTTGATTTCACACAAAGTGTCTCTCATAGTCTGAGCACTGACAGTACTATCACCTACTGCATTATGGATACTAGACAACCAGTGCAACTCGGCACGAACTCCCTCTATTTCATTGATCAAACCCTTCGCAATTGCACGATCCAAGATGGCCTTGGCCTCTTCAACTGCTTTTTCAATTATTTCCATTTGCACTTGGAACTCTGCTGCTACACTTGTCTGTGTCATCTCTGTGTCCTCCTTTACAAATTGAACCACTGAACTCTGTTACCTACTCTGGAGAGTGCCAACCTACCTCCATAACTGATACTCTTGGAAATGAGCCAACCCTTGACTGTGATATTTGAGTCCATGTGTCTCTGAAGTGCCTCTATCATCATAAGGATAACGCCTACATCCTTCTCCGTGACTGCTATATCGTCTGACAAGGTAGTATGGACTATAATCAAATCCGTCGTTCTGTCGTGCCATACAGATATAGCAGAGTTGATTTCACCCACTCCTGGCTCAGAAAAGTTCAACTCCTGGACTATCCAGGAACCTCCAAATTGAGCCTGAGCAATCTCTGATGCTCTGGGACTAATGCCTTTGACACTGTCTATATTGGCTTGGGCCGCACCTTTGTTAACTATCTGTTGGGCTTCTTCGTTGGGTATGCCACAGTCTACTAAATCGTCTTTATCAACTATCCTGTTCATCTTAATCATCTTTTGATCTCCCAATTGTTCTTTCTAAACCTACTACTTAGCAAACCTACGAGAAGAGAAAAGGTTTCCATCTTTTTCTGTTCCAAGTTTCTGATCTCCCACATAAACCTACTATGTAAACCTACTCTTGCTGATACTATTGTTTCCCATATGTTTCCCACATGTCTCTCCTGATGAATCAAGTCTTGTGCTCATGTCAATGCTTTTGCATCAGCGTTTAACACAGCCTCCATACCATCTGAGGTTAGTCGCACCATAGCAAAGGGGATTCCATAGTCCCCACGTCCTACATCAACTGCTGTAAGAAGATCACGTCTGACAAGAGAACGAAATGTCCGTCTGTCAAACTTGCCTTCAAGTGTCCGTTCTCCTGGCATGTAGAATCGTAACAGCCGAATCTGTCTTTCGTTTAACTGCTTTGCCATTCTTCATCTCCCATAAACCTACTCCCTCCAAAATCTTCAGTTTGAATCAAAACTGTCTTACCATCAGAGTATGTTAGCAAGTAACCACCATAATGATCCTCAACAAATACTGTTGTCATTTGTTCTCCTCATGTATAGCACAGTAGAATGTGGAGTAGTATCCTTCTTCGTAGGATGTGTTGTAGTACTCAAAATTGGCAACCCATTGGTCAAAGGAGTAGTTATTGTCCTCCTCTGAAGGGATGTGTGTAATCCCTGGATGCCAAGGAGATTCAATATCCATTTTGCTTGCTACAACTGTGATTGGTATCTTGCGCCACAATTTGCGGGCAGTTGTCTTGGACAACCTCTTGAATTTGCCTGGGTAATGATCAATCATAGGTCTTTCCTCAAGGATTTGATGAGATAATCTAGAGTGTTTATAACTATTAATACTGTCTGTTTTTCTTTAGATCTCAGACAAGCATCAAAATTCTTGAAGGTTTGAGTCATCTTAGGTATGCCACGATCAACCCAAGATGCCAGTTTGTTACGGTTGTGTCTAGCAAGGTGATTAGCCCTCTCTATGTCATCCTGTATGAGATCTGATTCTTCTCTGTCCCAATGATCCATTGAAATACCCATATCCATATCCTTGTCTTTCTCCATGTTGTTAGGGATAGCTAAGCCTAAGCCTCTAATGACCTTTTCTCCTGATATCTTATGGACAAGTTTCAATCCTCTAGTAGGTAGTTGTTTAGTTTCTCAAGGGTATAATCAAAACACGTCCTCGTTGATCGTAGAGAGTTTTATTGCTAGGATATAAAGTAGCTTCAAGATTGCTATCCAGCCTTCCCAGTTTGACATAATATATGTTCATTGTATCATCATCCATTTGAGCGTTGTCCAGCCTGATAAGCACACACATAAATCTCACACTCTCGAACTGTCTGAACTGTGAACACATCGCCACCTTCAGTGTGAATGTCAAATGACATTCCCAAGGTATCAAACTGCCACTTCATGGTTAGACCATCATAGTGCTTTAGGATTTCAGTAATCCTTTCCGCCACTCTGCGTTGCTTGTCACTCATTGTTACTAAAGCCATTGTCATGTGTCCTCTACATTAACTGTTTTAGCTACCATCATCAGGCCTTGGTCACTACACCAAGACAATGGGAGCATAAGCTCCCATTTCGGGATTATATAGGTATTTGCAGGTCTAGCCATCCAGAACTGACACTGGCAATTATCTGATTGGCCTCTTCTTTTGTCAGTTCAATTGAGATGCCTCCCTTTCCAGCTTCTAAACCAAAACTCAGGAACCTCTTGGGTGAACAGTTGCAACCTTCTAGTCCACATCCATTTGTACTAAACCGCACGAATGGGGTTTGAAGGCAACCTTTGTCACCTTTTTCTTGTTGGAACCTTGTAACTATCATCTGTCATCCTCTTCTCGTTCTATATGTTGCTGAAGTCAGGTGTGGAGTTCTGGAATTCAACACACTCTTTACACAGAGTAGTGTATTCAAACTCATTACTGCCACACTTTGGGCATATCTCCTTGGGACTGTCCTGAATCTCCTTGATTGTAAAGATGGACCCACACTTCAGACATTCCAGGACTTCTGTTGCGTCCATACTTCCACACTTCAGACATTTTGCCATCATCTGTCTGTATCCTCCAGTGCTTTCCTCAAGGCAGCTTTTAATGCGCCCCTCTTGAATCTACTGCGCGGATATGGAAACTCCAAGCCACCCTCAAACTGGCCATTGATCAATGGCCTAATTACAACCCATCCTGGTCTGCCACTCTCATATAGGTTAGCAAATGATCCTGGTCTGATAAGTATCCTGCCCAATAATCGCTTGACCATAAGCTCTTGACACATCTGCATAGTACCCTCCTTAGGTAACTTTTACATACTTCATACATGTCTGAAGCAAGTGATCATAGTCTCCACTCATTGCTTCATCCATGAATGGCTTGACAAGATCACTTTGGCCACCTCTTTTCAAGGCCTTTGCCACTTTGCCTAGGATGGCGAATGCATTGCCATTTGACCCGGTGAGTTTCAATTTGATGTCAGTCAAAGGACCACTCTGTGTAATACTCTGTGTTTCTGTTGTTTGCTCTGTCATCTGTCTGTCCTCCATTTATAGATTGTTAGATTTACTCTGGATGGGTTGCAGCCCACTCAGCCTTAGCCTTTGTTATAACATCACCCATTATTTCCCCACAGTCCTCCAAGAGGGCAGCGCAACCAGCCAGTCGCGTACACTTCTCAGAACACCTACCTGCCAATGATGCAACCTTACGATTGATCCATCGTACCCTGTCTGAAGCCTCGTTACAGGGAGCTTTCTTTATTCTGTCAAGATCAGTCGTGATGTCATCAAACACTTCACTTACTTCTGAGAGAATTTCCTTTGCTGCAGCCTCCATTGTCCACGCCAACCTTGACTGATTCTCTGTTGCCATTTCATAGGTCCTCCATTGTCAATTTATTTGAGCATTTGTAAGCATGAATTGGTGAACTCCATCCAAATACCACACATACCAGGTGGAGCCTTCTACCTCAAGTTTCTCTTTGATAGACTCCCAGCTTTCACCATTCTACAGTTTTCTAAGAAAGTCCTGCTTCTCATGGTCTCCATCCATAGCAGCATCAATTACATTATTAAGAACAACACAAGCACACTGTTCAACAGGTGTTTCCAATTGCCAAACATCAGACATACATTCCATAACCATTTACATACCTCCTTTCATTTTAGACTGTATATTTACAATGCTGCCAGATATTCCCTAATTTGCTGCTGAATCATTGGGATTGATGGGGGCACAGGATAACGGAAGCTGTTCACAGCAATCAAGATATCTATATCATAGATATTAACCCGACAGCAACCATCCTACACAAAGGCCATCTTGTGCTCCTTGTCATATTGCACATACCTGGCCCCATTGACCCACTCAAAAACTCTCTGAATTGGATCCATAATGTCTCCTCTCACACTATAGGTTAAGAAACTCTAACAACAATACTTTCCTTGTGTTCAATAGCCTCACAAATGTGGCACAACTGCTCTGCCTCTTCTATGTCCTCAAACATAACTGGTGTGTAAGACAGTTCTGCAATATCTCCTAAGTTCCCTACATGCTGCCATTTGGCAAACATTGTGACATTGCCCAGGACAGCAACCATAACTACATATCTTGGCATCTCATCTTCTTTGATTAGATATTGTCCAGTATATCTCTTTGGATTTTGTATCCAGTAGAGACACAATCTCTTTGGATTTTGTATCCAGTAGAGATATTATGGCAGCTAACAAATCAGCCAAGTTCCTATTCTCAGGAATGTTTGGCAGAAGTTTCTGTATGAGATTCAGTACTGCAATTGCTAGATTCATTGTGTCTCCTTACCTTATTTCTGACAGGAGCTTTCGCCTGGTCTCTATTGATGTCTGTCTTATTCGCTGCTTAACTTGGAGGGTATAACCAAGTCTTTCAAGCTCAGCCTTGAGCTCTGTGTATTCAATAGGTTTAGCCAGTCTGGTTGTCCGTACAACAAGCCAAGGGTCTGCACTGCCATGCTGGCCAATGGACATATAGCTTGAACAAGTGTATTCACTATAGTTTCCTATATCATTTGGAAACAGTGCGATCACATCACCTTCAGGGAATACACGAAATACAACATCTGTTATGTCTATACTGCTGGTCATTTATTCTCTTCTCTCTTTTGTATAGTGCCCATGTGCTTGACTTATATGTCGTGCAACCGATTCGGCATACACCATACCCAGCTGCATCAATTGCATCTATTACATATTGAGGCAGTCTGAAAGCATACCGCCACTGTAAAATGCGCTTGGCCTTACAGTCTGTGGCTAAGAGCATCTGCTGCGCACTGCCATAGGAGTAATCCTTGGCTGGATCAGTTTGTGTCTCAACATTGAATGTTCTCATGTTGTCAGTTCCTCTGGATAGGCAGCTTTAAACATTGGCAATCTTCCAGTTGATGCAAAGTAATTGAGAATCCTTGCCAATTCCTTGGCCTCTTCTTTCCGGATGAGACAATAGGTAATTCCCGTATGAATCTCTAAGTCCACACTGGATTTGATGCTACCAATTCGCCAATCTCTTGTTTCCTTCAAGAGAATGTTGTAATCAATTGTAGGTGTCTTGATCTTGATCCGACGGCGGCTTGTTCTGTCTTCTCCATATCTCAGCATTGTGTCTCCTCATCTTCATCTTCATCATCATCGAAAGTATCGTCAAACCAACAGGATTTACAATACTCTCCATGCTCTCCATATCCCTCGCCTTCCATTATTGTGCGGCCACAACCAACACAATCTCTCATCTGTCTTACTCTCATCCTATGTCCTCCACAGGTATAGGTGTTTTGTCGTGCGTTAGTCTGTCGTTATTGATTGAGTTCTAATAACTCGGCTTCTGTATAGAACAGACAATGTGCGCCGCAGACTGGGCAGAGCTCATCGTTCTCTGTTATGAGTTCTTGTGCCGACGCATTCTCAAACCTTTGTCCACACTGATTGCAAATGTAACCCCCGCCGTTATACATCTGTCTAACTCCTCCTATTTGTGTTGCTTGTTAACGTTAAGTGATATAGCGATGCCCTTGTGCTCAGGCACGGGCAGAAATCCTCTTGTTGTTGCTATTATCAATGTCTTGCCACTCTTCGACGGCCCACTGCTGAGGGTGAGATCAACTGTGATTGTCAATGTGTCATCCTTGACACTCATCTTGATGTTGTCCATTGTGTATCACCTCCTCTCTTTCCTTCCATAGTTCCTGATTGTATCACAGAGGCAAAGGATAATAAATTCCATCCTTTTCCACTAAATCTGACTTGAAGACTGCTTCTCCACAACCGTCAATGGAGAAAGAGACATCTGGCTCACCATGGCCATTGATCTCAGGATAGATCCTTACATAGGAACCAGCCTTGACCTGGATTACTACATCTCCAAGATCAATAGTGACAACTCTCTTGGGTTTACCTACACCAAGATCAATCGCCTTCAACGGAAACTTCTCCTCACATACACCACAAAGTGTTGAATTGTCCTGCGTAGGGAATTCCCTACCACATTTGTCACACGTGCGTGTCCTGAACCGCCTTGGGTCTGGACCTTCTCTTCTAATCATTGCCATCTTAGTTTCCTCCGTGTACCTATTTGAAATTTTCTTCGCGAAATCAGAAAAGAGTTTCAAACTCTCCTCGATGTGGTGAAGCTCGTCTTCGTTAGCGAATCCGAATTGTCCTTCCCCAGTCGCTTCTGCCCAGCCCTTCGTCGAGCTTTCGAGATTTCTTCCAAAAGTCGAAGAAGTCGGTCTTTTGCCACCTTTCGGATTTCTGTCATAATCGGATGTTCAGACATTCACCTGTCCTCCATGTGTTTTCATTTAACAAACCTACTTAGTAAACCTACGAGAAGAGAAAAGGTTTCCGCAATCTTTCCTCTTACATAAATGGCATAATGGTAAATACAGACCTTCAATCTACTACTTGTAATGTACTGAAAGGTGAAGTATACATAATGGTAAATACTCCACATGAATTGGGGAACTTTCCCTATATGTCTCCAAGATCAATAGAGTCAAGAAAAACCTTCCTGTAAATACACATAAAAGTCTTGGAACTTGACAATGCACCACATGTTGTGGAGCAAAAATTGAAAGTGTCTTTCTGTAATAAGTGGCGTGAATGTTCCAGATAATGTTCCAGATAATGTTCTAGATAATGTTCTAGATAATGTTCCAGATGATGTTCCAGTTTGTGTATAATCACATGTGGGGGACGGAGGGGACGGACACTGGAAATCATGTGTGAAAAGAGTGTAATCCGCATTCTCTTCCAACAATGTGTGTATTTAGCCACAGTTTGGTTCTACTTCCCAGGGGTAAAGAAGACCCAAGTTGATTGTGTGTTTAGCCACAATGACGAGCTTTGGTCCTTTATTCCTAAATGGGTCCAGTTCTCCAGTCCCCATGACGCCCTTATGGATTTCCCATACATTGCTTTCATGATACTAGAAATCACAGTAGGTAACGACGGGAAGTTGGCTGTTCATGTCTTTTTTCAAAAAGGGTCTAATTTTTCTTAGACTTCTAACGTATCTTTTAGAACTTTTTCTGCATGTCTAAACTTTTTCTCTTGAAGAGCTGCAATAATCACCTCTTCAAAACTGTCTCTGAAGATTTCCCGGCCAATAGAGATCAGGTCAGCCTGGTTTCCATCTGGCACTCTTACAAGACAGTTCTTGATGTAATTACATAGAATTTCTCTGATATCATCCTTGACAGTCTCAACAACCAGTGCCAGGATGATTTTGTCTGTACTATAATCTTGTGTCTCCTAAATTGAAGAGTGTCTTCCTTTAGGAAGACACTATGAAAACTTTACTTGTAAAGTAAATTGAATCTTCTGTAAGTCATCAATTAGATTTGGGATGTGGATTAGTATCTCTGCCCTTTCCACCTTTGAGAGAGTCTGGAACATTTGAGCTCTGTTCAGTAATTCGCAGATTCTCTTCTGTCTTATGTTCATTGTCCTTATGTGTGGGATAGCCTCTTGGAGAAAATTACATACTTGGACTTTGTTTATCTTCTTCTCCTTTTATAAATGTAGAACTAAACCTACTCTGAAATCTACTGCTTGACTCCCTACGGGAGTTGAAGTCCCATTGAAGGTAGATGCCTGAACCATTACAGTCCACGCAGGTGTCTTCCTTAACCTTGCCTAAGCCCTTGCATGTTGGGCAAGTTTCAACTTTCATCTTGGGGTCTCCGTAAATGTAGAGTTCTAACTTCTCTCATAAACCTACTCAGATAAACCTACTCAGATAAACCTACTCAGTCATTGAGACCTGAATGTCCTTTTCTCCTGATATCTTATGGATGAGTTTCAATCCTCTAGTAGGTAGTTGTTTAGTTTCTCATGAATCTAATCAAAACTCCTCTCCGTTGATTCTCGTTGATAAACCTACTCCATTCTCCTTGTCCTGCGCATTGGTCTCAAAATCCTTTATGTCTTACAGAAGTTCGATCTTTCCGTCAATATTGAACGGATAGCGAGATCGGCCTTTTGCTGCAGACATGTCATAGTCTGGCAAGTCTTTATCAAGGCCAGGAATCTCTTTAGCGTCATAACCTGGAATTCGTTCAGCCTGGAATAGGAACTCAACAAGGTGACGACGATCTAGATAAAGACGATCTACTGCATAATTTGGCTCTTCGTTGATCTCGTCTGGAACTCTCGCAAATTTGTTAATGAGTGAAAGACCACCGTTATCCCAAAAGCTTGCAAAGAGGTCACTATCAACAATATCAATCCGATATGGACCATCTCCAGATTCTACTACATATTTCTTTTCCATTTTTCTTTCACCTCCCTTCTTTTCTTCAAAATAGACCTACTCCTGTAAAGTCTGTTCAGCTCTTGAAGAGGAAGCTCCTTCCCCCAATCGGTCCAAAATCTACACCATTTGGCCCGTATCGTCCAGGATCGTCTTCTTCGACGGCTTCCTGTTCTTCTGCTCGGGAGTTCGCAATTGTGCTTTCGTGAAGCTTCCTTGCACGTTCTCGAGCTTCTGCGACTTCTTGAGCAGAAAAGATTTTCTTGCCCATTTGCTTGTCCTCCAAAACACTTTTGTGAAATAAACCTACTCTGAAATCCCTTCTCAGCGTTTGAAGAGGAAGCTCCTTCCCCCTATCTTTACCTCAAGGTCTCTCGAACCTTCGCCGAGTCCAACAACTGCTTCTGTTTCTTCCTTCTGTCCTTTCCCGACAACTTGAAGGACTTCTGATAGGGGAAGGCAGAATGTCGTTACGATACTCAGCATCTCCCTCGCTTCCCCTCCCGTCTCAAATGTGCGGAGAACGAGGTATTCTGGCTCTCCTTTCACATTGTGGCCGATCTCCCATCCTGAAAGGACTTTTGGCTCTCTTCCCGTTCGGGGCAGAAGTTGGTCCATTACCCAGGTTGGAAGAAGATCGTGCCCTTCTGCAAAAGTCTCCAGAAGTTGGGCGATAGTTTCATCCGGTCTCATTTTCTTCATCTCCCTTCTTTCCTTCATTTCTGTAATGTCCTCCAAAATAGATCAATTTTCGAGCTCTTCTCGTCCCGAAAAATCCGAGAATCGAGAGAACCTTCCGAAAAGTAAACCCCCGGCGGGGAAAAAGGTTTCCGGTTTTCTTTTCTCCAAAATAAACCTACTCCTGAAGATTTTTGGAGATTTACAAAATAAACCTACTCTGAAATAATCTCCGAATTTACAGAATCGGTCGGCTTTCGGGGGTTTTCCGAATTTCCCAAAAAGGGGCCGAAGGGGCCAAAGGCGGACGGGGCCGAAGGGGCCAAAGGGGCCGAAGGCGGACGGGGCCAAAGGCGCTTCAAGGCGGACGGGGCCGAAGGGGCCAAAGGCGGACGGGGCCGAAAAAGAAAAGGGGCGAGAACCTTTCGGCCCTCGCCCCCTTCCGCCGACTTTCGTCTATCCGGAAAGTTTCGCCGAAAAATCCCGAACGAGGCGGATATTTTCCCGAAGGAAAAAAGTCTCGTTTTCGAGAGTTTCGAATTTTCCGTTCCGAATCGAGTTTCCGAGATTTTCGGCTCTTTTCGAGATTTCCTCGGAAAGGGCGAGAAGGCGGAGTTTCGCCGTTTCTCGGACTTTCGCCGAATATATTTCCCGGATTTCGGACATCCGAGCCGTCGAAGAATTCTCGACTCCCGTCCGTTTCGTCGCCTTCGCCGAGCTTTCGGCTTTCGCCGTTTCCCGGATTTCCTTCGGCGTTTTGCCGATTTTCGTCGTTTCGGACATTTTCGCGTCCTCCGTTTCCGTCCGAATTCGAAACTCCGCCCGCTTCCGGAAAATCCGGATTCCGGGGAAGCCTTCGAAAGGGAAACCCCCGGGGGGTCGAAAAGGTTTCCGGTTTTTTCGCTTTTTCGAGGGACTTTCGGCGGTTTCGGCGAAAAGGAAAGAAAACGGAGGAAAAACGAAGGCCTTTGGGGAATTCGGCGAAAGGGAAGTCGAAACTCCGTTTCGGGGGAAACTCCGTTTCGGGGGAAACTCCGTTTCGGGGGAAACTCCGTTTCGGGGGAAACTCCGTTTCGGGGGACCCCCTCGATTTTCCGAAAAGGCGGAGTTTCGGGGATTGGCTGACCTTCTTTTTAAACAGACATAAAATTCTATGGTTTTAAGGTTTACACACATTACAC
>Ga0114918_10000433_pt1 | contig 36045 bp, 35 predicted proteins | sample LantaG_FD_87015 | JGI IMG/M metagenome (GOLD analysis project Ga0114918, IMG submission 87015) | Deep subsurface microbial communities from Baltic Sea to uncover new lineages of life (NeLLi) - Landsort_02402 metaG | ecosystem: Environmental > Aquatic > Marine > Oceanic > Sediment | place...
CAAATATCACGCCCACGGAGCCCGTAATCGTCGTTGGTTCAGCTACGATTTTGTCGCTGCCGACTGACACATAGTAGCCGCCCGAAGCGGCAATGCCCTGCATAAACGCAACGACCGGCTGATTGGCTTCGCTCCGATATTTCACGATTTCTTTATAGATTTGGTCACTGGAGGAGATCGTCCCGCCCGGCGAATTTACGCGAATAATCAATCCTTTTACCCGCTTATCCGCTCGGGCTTGTTTCAATTGCTTCCGCACGTCGTCAGCCTGTTCGTCATCGATTAAACCACGCACCTTGATTACGGCAATCTTGGTTGTTTTCGGCCCCGCTTGTATAACCTCCTCAGTGAAGCCTCGTTCGCCGGTTACGAAGGCCGCACCTAAGACGATTAGCATCAGAAGCAGTACGATATTTGCCAGCACCGACAGGGTCAAAACAATGCCCCAGAAAATCTTCCTGCCGAGTCGCCTTTTAGGCCGTTTCTCTGTCCCTTGCATGCTTTGAGCCGGCGCCTGTATCGGCTCTGACGGTTGTGGTTGTGTTGGTTGTGGCGGTGTTGGTTCTGACCTACTATTGTTCTGTTCAAAATCCATAGCAAACCCTTTCCGAATATAAGTGCTAATATTGTCTAAATTATAGACCGCACAAACTCCGCTGTCAATCTGGAAACCCTTATGCAATTGTGCGGCTCAGTTATTGCGAAGAGTTCGCATTTGCCCAGGCGGTGCGGCAATCTCACCGGCCTATACAATGCGCGACAGGGGGTTTCTTATGCTTGACAGTGGCGGTTTTGAGTCTAAAATCACGGACTATGGCCGATTCCGCCCCACAAAAGAAGAAAAAGAAAAAACATAACCCCATAATGGATTGGCTGACTTATATCGCGCTGCGGATTCTTGTGCTTTTTCTTTATTTATTCGATGTCGAAACCAACCTGAATACTGCTTGTTTTCTCGGGCGATTGCTGTGGAAGCGATATCATCGCGGCCGCAAACGGGCCCTCGATAACCTTCGCGCGAGTTTCCCTGAAAAAAGCGAACAATGGATCTGGCAGACAGGCCGACGAAGTTTCGAGCACATTGTAATGCTGGCCGTTGATGTGCTGTTTACGGCGCGACTGGTAAAGAAATACAACTGGCGCAGTTACTCGCGGTACAAAAATGTCGAAAGGGCCAAATGGCTGATGCAGGAAGGCCGCGGCCTCTTATTGGTTACCGGTCATTACAGCAACTTTGAAATCATAGGCTACCTTCTGGGGCTGTTCGGTTTTAATATTTACAGCATTGCCCGGCCGTTGGATAACAGGTACATCAACAAGTACTTATACGATGTCCGCGAGCGGGTCGGCCAAAAGATAATCGACAAAAAAGGCGCATCCGAGCTTATGGACCAGATAGCTTCGACCGGCGCGACTCTGTGTTTTATTGCCGACCAGGATGCCGGCAAGAAGGGGATATTTGTTGATTTCTTTGGCCGAAAAGCAAGTACCTACAAAAGCATCGGGCTAATTGCCATTAGCTGTAATATACCGATAGTGGTGGGTTGCAGCAGAAGGGTTGATAATCGTTTTTATTTTGAGATTGTGGCTAACCGCATCATCTTTCCCGAAGAATGGCAAGATAAAGACAAGCCGCTCGAATGGATTACCGCCGAATACACCAGGGCAATGGAAGAATTCGTACGGCAGGACCCGAGCCAATATTGGTGGTTGCACCGCAGATGGAAGCATCGGCCAAAAGAAGAAATGCAATAATTTTTCGTAACAAACGCGCAACTTGTTTCAGGACTAAAGACCAAAGACTTAAGAGATAAGTTGGTTGCAGTTGGCTGAGATGTGCTTCGGGGACAGGGATGTGGTAGAAAGAGGATAGATTGAGATGTTTGAAATTGAATGCCCGCGATGTAAATCACTTATCGGATTGGAGCTGAGCGATTTTTTTCGACAGCGCATCGAGAAACGAGAATGCCCAAGCTGCGGAGGGGGGCTTGAGCTTGGTAACTCAGCACTTTTCTTCGTGTCTAACGGTTTGGTTTTCGGCGGCCTTGTGATGGTGCTGGGCTACTGGGGTTTTCACAGAGAGTGGTTAAAGGTAATAATCGCAGCGCCGCTTTGCTGGCTGATAGCTCCGGTGATTGTTCAAATTGGTGGGCGATGGCGGATATGCGCCGAGCGGGTGCGAGATACCATCAGTGTGCGAAGATGGTCGCGGGCCGGCTGTATAAGCAGTTGGATTTTTGGCAGCGCTGCGACTATGACGGTCATTAGCTTTGCCGTGCATTATCGAGAACTGGTGTTTAACGTTGGTGATTCAGTAATGAACGGCGAGTCCGATGCGATTGGGGACTTTGCATTCGGGATGAAGTTTTACGTTTTAGGCGGTGCTATGGTTGCCCTTCTTGCACTTGCTGTTATGATGGTCGCCCGGTGGAAGACAAAGCGATTGAGAGGTGTTGATGAAGGGATTTTGTAATTGATTATTGATTACTGATGATTGATAATTGGGATTGAGATTCTTCGCTGCGCTCAGAATGACACAAAAGGAAGGAAAAGTAAAAAGTTCGAAATAAAAGGGTGTAAAAATGTGTGAGAGATGCGGATGTACGCCGTGCAGTCAGTGCGGCAGGCCGATCGAGGATGGGGTCTGCAACGGCTGCGGAAAGCCGGCAGATGAATGTACCTGTGAGCCCGAGGGAATGTAGCGAAACGTGTGGCAAAACTGACGGCGGTTCAGGTTAAAAATCCAAAGGTCAAAAGTCCGAAATGAAAGGGGAATAAGATGGCTGTTAAACGAATCACTGTTCATTGTGTTGAAATTGAGGACAAGCCGGGAAGTTTACAGAAGCTCTTAGACGGAGTTGCCTCAGCAAATGTGGATTTGTTGTGCTGTACAGCTTTTTCGGCTGGCGGAGGACTGGGTTGGGTGTATGTGAGTGCTAAAGACCCGGCGGCCTTTGAGGCCTATGCACAGGATGCCGGTATTGAGGCGACGGCTGCGGTTGGCTTTATCGTCAGCGGTGACGACAAAGTGGGGGCTGCAGCGGGGGCGCTAAAGGGCCTTGCAGATGCGGGCATAAGCGGCATTGCCGGTGCCGCGATGGTTTGTGATGGGCAGTATCAATTGCTGGTTGTGGTGGATGCCGCCGACAGCGATGTTGCGGCAAAGGCGTTGGGAGCATAGCATATATCGTATTGCGTATCGTGTCGTGCGTATTGCGGAATGGATATTGCGTATGAGGGGAGCAGGCAATAAGTGACTGTCTATAGTTTGTTCTCCGTTTCTTAGTGTTTGTTCGACAGCTAATAAAGTCGTATGGCCCGGTGAGGGGCTGATAGGGAAGTTTAGGTGGCTGAGCTAAAGAAACAACTCGGTTTGCTTGATGTCTTCTGTATTGCTTCCGGGGCAATGATAAGTTCCGGTTTATTTGTTTTGCCTGCAATAGCTTATGCAAAAGCGGGCCCTGCGGTCATATTGTCATATTTTCTTGCATCGGTTTTGATAATTCCCAGTGTTCTGAGCAAGGCTGAATTAGCCACTGCAATGCCGCGAGCGGGTGGAGCATATCTTTATATTGAACGAAGTTTAGGCTCGATTTGTGGATTGTTCGGCGGATTTGCAGATTGGTTTTCATTAGCATTAAAAAGCGCCTTTGCCGTTGTCGGAATGGCGGCTTTCATCAAGGTACTAATAGGAATGCTGTTTGACACGCAAGTCAGCGAGTGGCACCTAAAAACAATAGCTGTCCTCTGCTGCCTCAGTTTTACAGCACTGAATATCGTAAGCGTAAAGCACACAAGCAGATTTCAGGTTTTGCTCGTGGGGACACTGCTGGCGATACTTACCTTCTTTGTGCTTTTCGGCTCCGGAGCTGTTGAAGCCGTCCGATACAGGGGGTTCCTCGAAAAGGGTTGGCCGGCAGTCTTGGCGACTGCGGGTATGGTATTTGTAAGCTTCGGCGGTATAAACAAAGTTGCGAACATTGCAGAAGAAATAAAACATCCGGGTAAAAACCTGCCTTTGGGAATGATTCTGGCCTGGCTTGTCGTAACACTGTTTTACATTGGTGTAATCATAATTACAGTAGGAGTTGTCGATGGCCAAGATCTCATTGGCAACTATACGCCTATTTCACTGGCGGCGAGTAAATTTATGGGCCCAGCGGGATTTGCAATTCTCGGTTTGGCTGCCGTTGCGGCTTTTGTAACCACGGCCAATGGTGGAATACTCGCTGCATCGCGGACCCCTATGGCTATGAGCAGGGACCAATCACTGCCGCCGATTCTGGCTCGCGTGAACAATCGCTTCAAAACACCTCACGTCAGCATACTGTTCACAAGCGGCTTTATGGTTACGGCAATCGTTTTTCTTGATATTGAAATGCTGGCGAAAACAGCTTCGACTTTACTAATAATACTTTACATTTTAGCCAATACCAGTGTGATTATGATGCGTGAGAGCAGAATTCAAAGCTACCGTCCAAAGTTCAAATCGCCATTATATCCCTATATTCACATCTTTGCCATTCTCGCTTATAGCATTCTCATCATTGATATGGGAAAAGTGCCGCTGTTGATTTGCGGCGGCTTTATCGGTTTAAGTGCGGCGTGGTTTTGGCTCTATGTTTCCAGGCGGGTTAGTAGGGCCTCAGCGGTGATGCACATAGTGGAACGCGTTACAGACAGAGAACTCAAAACCGTTACCCTTGAAAATGAGCTTCGAGATATTTTGCTCGAGCGTGACGATATAATCGAGGATAGGTTCGACCAGCTTATAAGGGAATGTGAAATCCTGGATATAGAGGCGAGAAACTCGGCCGAGGAGGTCTTTCGCCGGGTCTCCAAAATACTGGAAAAGAAACTGGGCATAAATGAATATGTACTTTTTGAGCAATTCCTCCATCGCGAAGCAGAGGGAGGCACAGTTATCCAGCCGGGTTTTGCGATACCGCACATAGTAGTCGAAGGTGAAAACAAGTTCGAAATTTTACTCGTCCGAGCCCGTGACGGCATTGACTTCCCACACGCTTCGGACCCGGTCAGGATAATGTTCGTTTTGGCAGGCAGCAAAGACGAGAGAAATTATCACCTGCGCGCCTTGATGGCCATAGCTCAGATTGCTCAGGAAAAGAACTTTGAGCAACAATGGCTCTCGGCCAGAGACGCCGAAGCTATAAGGAACTTGATTCTTCTGTCGACAAGAGAAAGGCAGGGTGATTCGTATTGAATATGTCAGAGGCGAAGATTCTGCCCTGTGCTGAGAATGACCGGAAAGAATCCCGAATTTCGAATGATGAAGGGCAGGTGTGGGTTAACCTTTTTTTAGCTGCTTTACGTGCCTCATTAGCTCGGTAAGCCGCCATTCGAGCGATGAAAGTATCCAGAACTCGAAATGATTGATACGCATAGGATTAGTTGGTCTGAATATTCATAAAGAGATAAAGACAGAGGGGTTGACGCTTGGAGTGATTGAATCTATTATTGGCGGCAAAGGGATTTTGTTTTTGGAGCAGATAAAATGGCCAAAGCAGAAAAAAGTTGGGAAAAGCGGCTTGCCGGCGAGCCGGATGACCTGATGGTTAATTTTGTAGAGTCGCTCTCTGTAGATAAGCGTCTTTACAAATATGATATTGTCGGGTCAATTGCTCATGCGCAGATGTTAGCTGAGCAGAAGCTAATAACCGAAGATGAATTCAGGCAAATCAAAGACGGGCTTATCGAGATATCGCAGGAAATCGCAGAAGGGCGGTTCAAATTTGATAAGACATATGAAGACATTCATATGGCTATCGAAGCAGCGCTGGTGGCGAAAATCGGCGAGGCCGGTAAGAAACTTCATACCGGCAGAAGCCGGAATGACCAGGTTGCTACGGATGTTCGGCTTTGGATGCGAGATGAGATAGAGATTGTGCAGGCCAAAATAACGCAGCTTCAAAAGGCATTTGTTAAGTTGGCGGACAAATATTCTGGGGATGTGATGCCGGCTTATACGCATCTTCAGCGCGCGCAGCCGATAGCTATTGCGGTGTATCTTTTGAGTTTTGTGGAGCAGTTTGAGCGTGACTTTATTCGACTCAGGAACTGCAGTGAGTTGGTCAATATCTCGCCGTTGGGCAGCGGGGCCGTGGCGGGCTCAACGCTGCCGTTAGACAGAAAAAGTACGGCAGAGCAACTGGGTTTTAGCGATATCAGCTATAACGCCGTTGATGCGGTCAGCGACAGGGACTTTTGTGTAGAATTTATTTTCGATTGTGTGCTTATTGCGACGCATTTGTCGCGCTTAGCTGAGGACTGGATAATTTATTCGTCGAGTGAATTTGGTTTTGTCCGGATTGACGATAGCTATTGCACATCGTCGAGTATGATGCCGCAGAAGCGCAATCCCGATGTGCTCGAACTGATTCGCGCAAAAACCGGCTCGGTTTATGGTTCATTGATGGCTATGTTGGTGATTCTAAAAGGTCAGCCATCAGGCTATAATCGCGATTTGCAGGAGGATAAGGTTCACATTTTTGCTGCAAGTGACACGGTCAAAGCCTGTTTGGATGTGACGCGAGCAGTTGTTTTGCATACGAAATTCAATACTAAGAAAATTTCGGCCGGGCTGGAAGAAGGGTTTTTGGACGCCACCGCTTTGGCGGAGTATCTGGTCCGAAAAGGTGTTGCCTTCCGCGAGGCCCACGGTGTTGTAGCCAGGTTGGTTGTTTACTGTGAGCAGCAGAATAAGAAGTTAGCTGAACTTGGTTTGGATGAGTTCAAGCGGCATTGTACGCTGATAGAACCAGATGTATATGACAATCTCGGTGCAGCAAACGTTGTGAGTAAATATGTTACCGAAGGGTCGGCTGGATTTGGGCAGGCAAAAGAGCAAATTGCATACTGGAACAAACAATTGGCACAGCGATGAGTGTCAGTGAAGACGAAATAACCGAATGGTTTGCCCGCCAGAGCAAATTAGTGGGAGCGGATTTTCCCATTGGCATTGGTGACGATATGGCCCAAATTCAGTTGGGCAAGGGGACATCGGTTCTTGTCACCACTGATATGCTGCTGGACGGTGTGCATTTTGACCTTGAGAAAGCAGCTGTCAAGCAAGTCGGATATAAGGCAATCGCGGTCAGCCTCAGTGATTGTGCAGCGATGGCGACAGTACCTGTCGCTGCTGTTGTTTGTGTTGCGCTGCCGAGAGGTTTCGGTGAGGAAGAATTAAAACAGCTTCATTCAGGAATTACTATTGCAAGTGAAAGGTTTGGCTGTGCGCTTGTGGGCGGCGATATTACGAGGTGGAATAATAAAGGGCCATTTGCAATAAGTGTGGCGATGCTTAGCAGAGTAGGGAGCAACGAGCCTGTAAAGCGGTCGGGGGCGAAGGTTGGTGACGCTATCTGCGTGACAGGCTCACTGGGCGGCGCCGGATGCGGAAAGCATCTGGAGTTTGAGCCGAGAGTCAAAGAGGCGATAAAAATCGCTCAAATGGTAACGGTGAATTCAATGATTGATATTAGCGATGGACTGAGCAGCGATTTGAACCGAATCTGCCGGAGCAGCCGAGCTGGGGCCATTGTAGATGCGGAACGAGTTCCAATATCGCAGGAAGCTAAAAAAGGTGAGGATCCGCTGAGTTCGGCGTTAAACGACGGCGAGGATTTTGAATTGCTTTTCACACTTTCTGAGAAAGACTGTCAGAGACTGCTGAGATACTGGAATGGACCGATAGCGATTACACGAATCGGAACAATTACCGACAGCCAAAAGATGCAGATAAGAATGCCCGACGGCCAAATTGAAGATTTGCAACCAAAGGGATACGACCATTTGAAGGATTGATTATTGTTATTGCGCTGATTGTGGATTTAGATATTATATCAAAGTCGCCGGAACACACAATTGAACTTGGGCGCAGAATAGGTCGGCAGCTAAAAGGTGGAGAGATTGTAGCTGTTTGTGGTGCGCTGGGCAGCGGCAAGACGCATCTAATCAAAGGGATTGCCGAAGGTGCAGGCGCCAAAGACGGCAAGGACGTTACCAGTCCCACGTTCGTTATAGTGAAGGAATATCTGGGGCGATTTGATATTTATCATATAGATGCTTATCGGCTGGATTCTATTGCCGAGTTTGAAATGCTCGGCTTCGATGATTTCTGTTACCCACAGTCGGTGGTTTTGATTGAGTGGGCCGATAAAATCGAATCCGCCCTGGGGGGTATAGACTACATTCGGATAGAGCTTCTTCACGCTGGGAAAACCGAAAGACAGATACACATCAAAAATGCACCCGGATATATGACGATAGTGGATAGTTCGTAGCAGAAAGGAAATACTCACATCCCGATGACGGAGGAAGGTCGAGAGTATCCAGTCACATCATCCTATATTCTCACGTCTGCAAATTTGGCGGTGCACCATTTATTTTATATATTTTCCTTGGATATTCGTAAGGCTTTTGTCTGTGACGGACCAAAGCATTTTTCGGACGTAAGGTTTGAAGTTTTGTCGTCCGTCACGTGTCCAAGGAGGATTATTGAAGTATTCACAAGTGTTTTTGAAGTTTCCTTATGTTTAGGGGGATTTGCAACTCAAAGAAAAGTATCTGGTAAGTTAAGTCCTGTTCTGATTAGGACGATAGCTTGAACTGAGAAAGAATTGTTAAGTTGGACATATGTAAATTTTTTAAAAAGGAGTAAGAAGATGAGAGCGAAAAGTGGTTTTACATTAGTGGAAATTTTGATTGTGGTGGTCATCCTTGGTATTCTTGCTGCTATCGTGATTCCTCAGTTTACCGGTGCGAGCACCGAAGCAAAGGAATCAAGTTTAGTAAGTAACCTCCAGTCGATACGTTCGCAGATTGAGCTGTTTAAGATTCAACATAATGATATACTGCCTGGTCAGATTCTAAGCGACGTAGATGGTTCAATTACACCAGCTACTGCTGAAAGTTTCGTGAACGCCATGTGCTTGAAGACAAACCAATATGGTGTAGTTAGCACTGGTGATACGTTCCGATTTGGTCCCTATATGCGAAAGCTTCCCGTAAATCCTTTCAGCACTGCAACTGCGATAACGGTGGCAGATTTGGCTGAAGAGGGTGCCAGTGTCGTAGTAGGGGCGGCGAAGCTGGGTACCGGTGGAGCTGCTTCCGGCTGGTACTTTGTCTGCACAGATAATACCAATGTTGCCTATGGTCTCTTCCAGGCGGCTGACCCGCTGGCCAATCCGGTTGATGCTACGAATCACGTTGATTATTAATGGCTGTGAAAGTCATGCCAGTATAGTAAGGATGGCGAAGCTCCAGTGGCGTTTGTTAAAGTCACGGGATGATGAATAAATCAGGCTGACCAGACTGAGCGGATAGCCAGAGCTGGTCAGCCTTTTTGAAAAACTGGGGGAGAGCATGACAGAAAAGGCTCGTTTATCATATGTTGAGGTTGTGTTCATTGCGGTCGTATTAAGTGTGGTTGCAATGACAGTTGGCCCGAAGTTTACTAAAGCGGGCACAGAATCAAAGATTTCCGACTTAATTGACGGACTTGAAAAAATGCGTGTTCAGCTTGATTTATACCGTGCTCAGCACAATGAATCTTTTCCACCTTTTGATTCATTCGAAAGTTTTGAAACTGCTATGACAAAAAAGGTGGACAAGTACGGTCCCTATGTTAAGAGGATTCCGGTCAACCCTTTTAATAATCTTAATACTGTTCGTTTCGACGGCGAACCGGCAGGAGCCGGCAAAGCCGGTTGGAGATTTGACACTGAGACTGGTTTGTTCCAGGCCGACAATAGTCCTGTATATGCAGGTTTGTGAAAAGTTAATAGAGGGTTGTGTAATCAACCCAAAGACGGCAAGCCGCCGGCGGTAGTGTGCAAATCGCAGGAGGGATAACTGAGCTGACCGTGGTGAGACGATTCCGAGGAGCAGGTCAGCCCTTTTTTAATTGATTATTTTACTACGAACTATGAACTACGAACTACGAACTAAGTATAAGGGATTTTCGCTGGCAGAAGCGATGATGGCGACAGTGGTGTTGGGTATTGCTGCGGCCGGTGTACTGCTGCCGTTTGTGAGCGGTGCGAGGGTGCAGGCTGAAGGGATACGCAGGACTTTAGCCGCCAAATTGGCAGGCGATTTGATGGAACGGTTCATCAATACTCCGTTCGAGGATATTGTAGCCGACGGGGGAGGATATGTCGACGAGCCGCAGGGGCAAATTAGAGACGCGAGTGGCGCGTTGTTCAGTGACAGTGACCCAGCGTATGCGAATTTCAGCAGAGGTGCAAACTATGGATATGATGCAAGCCAGCCGTTTTTCGTAATCGTCACGGTTTGGGTGAAGTATAACGGAAATGAAGTTGTAAGTTTAAGCCGACTGATTACTAAATGATGGTATTCAAAACCGCAAAACATAGTCATAACGCTTTTACGCTGGTTGAGCTGCTGGTAGCTCTGGTTGTCACGAGCATAGTCTTGACCGCAGTGGCTACGCTTGCCTTTGCTTTGGGAACGGCGAATGATAGTGCAGACGATACGAGCCGCAAACAGGCGCAAGTCCGTTTCGCTACGCTTAGGATTTCGGAACTGATAAGACATTGCAGGCTAATATGTGCTGCGGCTGGCAATGATTTGGCTATCTGGAGCGCTGATGATAATGACGACGGACAACTCAACATCAATGAGCTGGTCTATATCGACGCTGGGCCAAACCGAAACTATATACGGCTCTACGAGTGTGACAGCGTGTCCAATCCGGTGATTATGCTAAGCGATATAGACTCTGTCGGTACAAGCTGGTGGCTCGGATTTTATGACAGCGAAACTTATGTGGATTGGGTTCCTGAGTGCAGCAACGTGCAATTTCGATTTGATGAGCCGTCGCCGCCGCCGCCACAAAGGAAATTTGTGAGTATTTCATTTAACCTTTCTGAAAATGAAGTTATTCGTCGGTATCAGATAAGCGCTGGACTTCGCGGCTGGGCGGGTAATCTGCTTAATGGCAGCGGGGAAATTGTCAATAGTGATGATGATTAGATATGAAACGGATTAAAAGAAGAAAACAAAAAGGGGCGGCACTGCTTATTGTCCTGTTTATTGTTATGGCAGTGACGATTCTGTCGCTGGGCTTTTTGTCGCGAAGCGATGTTGAGCTGGCCTGCGGCGAGAATATGATACTTCGGACGCAAATGGATTATTTGGCTGAATCGGGACTGGAGCATGCGAAGGGGCTTATTCTCAATCCGCAGGATGTTAGCTCAGAATATTGGCAGGGCGGTGTGGGCCAGCAGTTATACAGCGGTGATGATTATTATGACGTTAATGTTACCCGACGCGATCCCTGCGATGGGCCGACATATAGATGCAATTATGAGATTACGTCTGAAGCGTATAGAAATAGGAATGGAGAAAAGATTGGCAGAAGTGCTCTTAGAGCTGAATTGCGGCTTGACCCATGTATAGCATTATGGACAGGCAGAGATACGGCAGTTACCGGTGCTGTGATAGTAAATGGGGATGTGTATTGCAACGGCACATTGACAAGTGAAGCCGTAATCAACGGCGATGTGTTTGCCGGTGTTTTAAGTGGAAGCATAGCTGGGCAGTACAAGGCGGTTGGCGATTTGTTGCTACAGTGGCCTCGAGTAACAATTGGGGACTTTACCTCACATTATAACGTGGAAACCATAAGCACGGGCAGTCTTGATGGTGAGACGCTTGGTTCATGTAGCCCTGTGCGAGTATGTTACCGTATGGGCGATTTGGTGCTGGCCGGTAATGTCCAAATCAACGGTATGTTGGTGGTTGACGGCCACTTAATAATACGTGGGGATGGAAATGTCATCACAGCGGGAAAAAACGTACCGGCACTTTTGGTGACTAGGGATTTAGTAATAGAAGATGGAGGCGGGTTGAATGTAGATGGACTTGTCGTCGTTGATGAGGATATGCAGATTAGTGCCGGTTCTGATAATGTTAGCGTACTCGGCGGGCTATTTGTCACAGGTAGGCTTGCAGAGACAACGGCGAACTCATCCGGCAGCAACGATGCGGTGATATACGGTGACCCTATCTGGCATCCTTCCGGCGGTCAGATTGATGGGGCGCTTGAGTTTGATGGAGTTAATGACAAGGTGGAGGAAGCCGGCGCAGATAGTTATCTCAATGGCCTCTCCGCTATCACTGTCTCGCTCTGGGTCAAATCAGATGTCACAGGCCAGGACAGGGGCATCCTGTTCACGAGTGAGCCGATCGGCGGTGCCGATGAGGACTTAGGCATCCGGTACGATGCCTCGGGTGCTTTCGGTGGTGGTGTAGCGGTCATCAAGGCTTCCATTCGCACAACGTGGGGCTATACACAAATCGAAAGTACCTCGGGTGTACAAACAACAGGATGGCAGCATTTGGCGCTGGTATGGGAAAGTGGTTCCAGCATCAAACTCTATATCAACGGCCAGCTCAATCCGCTCACATATGACAGAGGAGCTGTGTCCGGGACCGTCTCTGGTGTGCAGAAGTTGATGCTCGGTCGCGGTACCAAGGGCAAGTACTGGGACGGTCTTATCGACGATGTTCGCATCTATAACCGTGCACTGGACGTGAACGATATTTACCCAACGCCAAGCGAAGTCGGATTGGTCGGGCACTGGAAGCTGGACGAGGAGGGCACCAGTGACATTAGCATAACCGCTGCGCCGTCAAAAGCGGCGATTGTGATTTGGTCCGAAGCAGGTGTTGCAGAGAAGTGGGGACAGGCTGCAGGGGCGTTTTTTAGAAGTATCGAAAGAAGATAAAGCCAGCCAATAGGGCCTGGTGACAGGACTGAGGGCGGAGATGCTTATCGGCCTTTATCTGCAATAAAAAAGAAAAATCTGAAGTAGTTTAACTACACCAATTGTATCCTGGCCTCCGCAAAACATCGAAATAGTCTGATTGTTATTATCACTTGTTTTGACGATTGTACCGATTTTGTTGGCCTTAACTATAGAAGGGCCAGCAGATGACACTTATATCGCTTTTGATGCGTATGGAAATGCAGGGCGGGTGAGAAAAGCGGACGGTATGAGACAGCTTGAATGGGTCTGGGAATATAGATGGCCGAGTATATGGTTTTTACCTGCCGACAGGCTGGTAAAGAGGCACACAGAAGAGGCCGAAAAATAGAACGGATGCAGGGAATCATAATGCCCCAAGACAGGAAAATAAAAGCTGTGAAGCGCAAAATACGAGCAGTAGTTTTACTATGATAGAGATTATCATCGTGGTTGTGATAATCGCGATAGCAGCGATGATGGCGATACCGATGATGACTTCGGCAGCCGGTATGCAGATTCGGTCTGCGGCGAATATGATTGCGGCGGACCTTGAGTACGCCAAAAGTATGGCAATCAGTAGGGGACAGAATTTTTCAGTCGTGTTTGATGCTACCGCGGAGAGCTATCAAATTTTTGAAGATCAAAGTGGGACATTGGTGCCGATAGGGCACCCGGTAAAAAAGGGATTTCCCTACGTCGTGGATTTTCGCAGTGACAAGAGACTGGATAAGGTTGACATTGCTGATGTCGATTTTAATACGACCAACAAGATTACATTTGATTGTCTCGGTAGTCCTTATAACGGCGGTGTTATTAAACTACAGGCAGGGGATACGAAAGTAAGAATTGACGTAGAGCCAGTCACAGGGTTTATCTCGATTACTGACGGTTGGTAATTGTAAATGATAAATTGGAAATTAAAAACCAGAAGTCAGCAGCCGATAGGATTGGACATAGGTCATAGTTCTATTAAGATGATTCAGTTGGCAATCAATGGGGGACATATAAGTATTCTTGCAGCGGATAAAGCCTGCATTGCCCCCGGTATAAACGGGGATGAGCAAGAGAGAAGAAGCTTTGTTGTGTCGACGATAAAACAGATGCTGGCAGGGGGTGGCTTCCGCGGAAGAAATGTTGTCTCGTGTTTGCCGAACGAGGAATTGAAAATAACGAGTCTGCGATTAGCAGAGACAGGGAGCGACGAGGTCGAGGAGGCTCTGAGAAAAGAGGTTTCCCAGCGTTTCGGATTGGACCCGGATAAGGACGCGATTGATTATTTGCGTGCCGGAGATGTTCGCCAGGGTGATGAGATTAAGAGTGAATTTATACTGTTTGCAGCAGATGATGAATCGATAAGAACACACATTGAATTGCTTGAGGAGGCTGGGCTCAGGCCGGTAGGTATAGATACAGTTCCCTGTGCTTTGTTCAGAAGCTTTGAGAGGTCGCTGCAGCGTCAGGAAGACAGAGAGCGTACGGCTGTTTTTGTGGATGTTGGAGGCTGGTTTACTACGGTGGTATTCGGTCGTGGCCGAGAAATCAGTTTCGTTAAGCAGATACAGATTGGTGGTGAGAACTTTAATCGTGAAATCGCGTCAAAATTGGGCGTCAGCATTGACGAAGCAGAAATGCTGCGAGGCAAGCTGCGAATGGAGAGAACAGCGAACGCTGAGGGAGGTCGCTGGGCGTCCGGTCAGGGTTCGATGGGCCAGGATAATCTCGGGGAGCCTGAAGGTGGAGAAAAGCGCTTGGGAACTATCGATGCATCGACGCGGCAAGTGATGGTTGACGCAGTCGGTGCGGTTGCTGAAGAGCTGGCAAGAGAGATATCGCTGTGCTTTAGATATTATACGGTGACATTTAGAGGCAGGCGAGTGGAGCGTGCAGTCTTTAGCGGAGGAGAGGCATACGAAAAAATTTTACTTAATGTTTTGAAGCGACAAACGGCGGTTGAGATTGAGGTAGCTCAGCCGTTGAGAGGCTTCGATATGATGAATGTAAATTTTGATGGTGACAAACGAGGTTTGCTTTGTGAGTGGGCAGTGGCTGTGGGACTTAGTCTTAAAGGTCGAAATGGAACCGGCGGCAAGGCTGATAATTATGAAAGAAATTGATTTTCTTCCGGAATGGTATAAGAGCGGCAGGCGGCGGCAGATTAGTTATCGAACTCAATATGTTGCCTTGGCCGGTATATTTATCGTAATGGTGGTGTGGAATTTTATTACTGTCCATTCACTTTCAAAAGCCAGGGCCGGACTTGCTCAGATGGCGCCGAAGCGAGCGCAAGCGCAAAGAGTGTCACGAGAATTCGACAAGATTAAGAACCAGGTGACACAGTTGCAGAAAAAAGCAAAGATTTTGGAAGAAATCGATTCCAAAATTGATGTCGCAAGTGTTCTGGCGGAGATGAGCTTTTTAATTGATGATAAGATAGTGTTAAGCAAAGTGGATTTCAAGGCCGAGAAGTTTGAAGACAAGCAGGGGGGTAAAGCATCCGGGTACAGTGGTTCTGCTGTTAGAGTAGCTGGCGGCAATTTTGCCGCCAGAGAGGCGATGTCCCTTGGTGACGTCAAATTCAAGGTAGTGATAAACGGTATTGCATCAGACGCGAGCGATGTGGCGGAGTTGATATGTAAGCTGGAGGACTCGCCGTATTTTTGTCTGGTTTATCCATCGTTTTCGCGAAACAGAGAGAAGAAAGTAGGGAAGCGCCCTGCAGGGGAAAATTTCCAGGTGACTGAGTTCGAGATAAGTTGCTATCTGGCAAACTATAGTGAATTGACTATTGATAGTTGATTACTGCTTGAGGTTTATCCGATGCTGTTTCGAGAAAGACAACAAATAGTAATCTGTGTTGTGGCCGGACTAATGGTAGGTGGATTTGTACTGTTTCGGTATCTGCCTTTGCAGAAAAAAATAAAGGCCGTCGCGCGGACCAAAGCCGCCGAGATGCTTGCTATTACTAACGCATCGGCTGAGAACGCCAGACTACCTGCACTTAAAGAACAGTTACTGAAGCTTGAAAGAGTGGTTCGAAACTATGAGGCAAATATACCTGGCCATAGAGACCTTGGAATGTTCCTGCACACAATCGCTAATTTGATGAATAAGCATAATCTCAGAGACCAGCTCGTTCAGCCAGGTAAAGAAATAGAGGCGGAGGGATTGCACTGTATGCCCGTAAGTATGCAGTGTAAAGGAAGGTTAAAGCAGATATTCGAGTTTTTCGGTTCACTGCAAGTGCTGGATAGGGTGGTTCGTATCGGGCAGGTGAAACTCGTAAACGATGGCGATTTTAGTGGCGAAGTGAGTATACAGACAGAGACGTTCATTTATTACAGAGCAGAGGCCGAGCAAGGATAAGAAGAAAGTAAAAAGGTAAAAGTCAAGTGAAACAAAACGTTAGAGATAATAGCAGTGGGCCTAATAGAATTATGAGCCAATTGGCTGCGGAAAAGAAAAAGACAATTACCGCGCTGTGTTTGATCGGTTTGATGGTCTTTATGTGGGTCAAAGTGCTTGGTGGGAAAACACCGCAAAGTGCTGAGGCGACACTGATGGCTCAGAAGGCGAACCTCGATACATCGGGGGTAAATTCGGAATTAAAAATATCTTTTATAGAGCTGCCGAAAGTCGAAGGCCGCAATGATGTGCTTACCAGAGACTTTTTTGCTGCAGACGGCTGGCAGGTTATGAGGGGCGGAGAAGTGAATGTGGTTTCAAAGGACGGTAGTGAAGGAGTAGTCACCAGAATTGCAAAGAAATTAAATCTGGGAGCAATAGGGTTGGGCAAAAATCCCCAGGCTTTTATCAATGATAAGCTGCTGTCTGTGGGGGATAAATTGCTCGTTAGGGACGGAGTAAACACGTACGAATGTGAAGTGATTGGTATTGAAGAGAATACTGTGTCTGTAAGGTATGGGGAAGTAGAAATACAATTGAAACTTGCACAGGAGAATGAAAGAACCGGTTGAACAGTAGTCAGTATCCCATTTTGCAGTTTATAGTAAGACGGGCATTAAAAAGACAGGAGCAAAATTATGTACCTCGATAGAAATTCAGATAGCGCAGTCAAAGCCAAAAAAAACTTGTTTGTGTGGGGCTTTGTACTGGTTTTGATGGTTGCAATTGCAGTTGGTGATGTTGAAAAAGGGTCGGTCGAAGCCATTGCCGGTGAGACTGTCAGTGCAGCGGAGGTCGATGTAAGCGGCGGCGGGGCAGGCGCTTCCGGAGGCGAGCTGATTCAATTTAAATGCAGCGAAGAGAAGGATTTTGGTATACGGGACGCCCTGGCAATGCTCGGGAGTATGTGTCAAAAGAACATCGTCCCTACGCCGGACGTAGATGGGCAATTGGCGTTCAGGCGCCTCTCTAATGTGACCTTTGAGGAAGCTATGGACGCGATTTTAGGCGGAAAGTTTGAATACGAGCAAAAGGGCAACTTAGTCGAGGTGTACCCTAAGGGGGATAAAGGCAGGATGAAATACGAGGTCTTTGCGCTCCACTACATCAGCGCTGCTGAGGCGAGCAAACTAATTACTCCAATTCTCAGCCGCGACGGTGCAATTGGAATCACGAGTGCAGCGGAGACAGGTGTACCTACTGGTGAGTCTATCAGTGCACAAACCGGAGGCGGCGACACTATGTCGCTCAGAGATACCATCGTGGTCTATGACTATGCCGAAAACATCAAAAAGGCAAAGGAGGTAATAACCGCTATTGACGTCAGGCCGAAACAGGTTCTCGTCGAGGCGACTATTCTCAGTGCCACCTTGACCGAAGATACGCAATTCGGTATCGACTGGCAAACGCTCAAGGGTACCGCTGTGAGCGGCTTAACCAATATCTCAGCAGGTTCTCCGGACTACTTCAAGTCTGCCAGTACTACCAGTACTACTATAGGAGGGGCAACAGCGGTTACTGGAGGTTTGACCGTTGGTCTGGCACTTGGGGATGTAGGGGCATTTATTCGAGCGGTGGAACAGGTCAGTGATGTAACCATCCTTGCCAACCCGAAGATATTGGCAGTCAACAAGCAGCTCGGACAGGTCTATATCTGTGATAAGATTGGCTACGAGTCTCAAAAGACAGTTTCAGAAGAAGGTGGTGCTTTAACTTCTCAGGTTAGCTTTCTCGATACCGGTACAAAGCTTTCGTTCAGGCCCTATATCAGTGCCGATGGCTATATCCGGATGGACATTCACGCCAAGAACAGTTCAGACAAATCAACGACCCCACCTTCTGAAACTACAACGGAGCTGGTTACCAACATAATGGTCAAAGACGGGCAGACCATTGTTATTGGCGGATTGTTCCAGGATAGGGTTGAAACCAGAAAGAGCCAAATTCCTATTCTTGGTGATTTGCCAGTTGTGGGAGGCGTTTTTAGAGGTACTGCGGATAATTATATTCGTAAAGAAGTAATGGTTTTGCTTACGCCTCACATTATAGAGGAGCCGAGCGAGACCAAAGGAGCAGCCAGAGCAGACGATATCCGCCGTAAGAGATTTGGTGCAAAGGATGAACTGCAGTGGATAGGCAGGGCAAGACTTGCGGAAGACCGGTATGCGAGTGCTGCAAGATACTACCTTGAGGGTGATAACGAATCTGCGATGAAAGAGCTCAATATTGCGCTTACGCTTCGGCCCGCATATCTTGAGGCGATACGGCTGAAAGAGAGAATTATCGGCGAAACAGACCCCGAGGCGGCAGCAAAGATAGAAAGGAAGGTAATCGAAGCTGTTGAGCAGGAAGATTTGGACAAGTGGTTGAGATAATAAGCTGCTGATATTGCAATGGAGTTGTTGGTTTGAAACTTAGAAGAAACTTATATGCGATAGTTACAGGGATTGTAGCAGGTAGTCTGCTATTAGGCGGCCTCGCCGAGTGTATAGATTCTGGCATCGGAGTAGGTTCTCATTTTGCTGGTTACACGCAAGGTTGGGCACGCGTTGGGTTGGTCTGCCGTGTAATTGGGGCTGTGGGCGTGATTTGGCTCGGCTGGTATTGGCTAAGACTGGCTAGCGGAATCACGTCCATAGCCGGACAGCTCAAGCAGGACAAACCGGCTCGTACCAAACCAAGCGGCAATGCGATAATAAATAACCTAATCGCAGTGATTAATGACCGTCTCGGCAGTTACGCTGACCGTAACCTTGCTCTCGGGAAACAGGTCAAGGATTTGGAAATCCAGATTCAACTTTCACAAAGGCAAAAGAGGAATACTGAGGCAATCATATACAGCCTTCGCGATGCGGTTATCGTTGTTGACGAATTTGACAAGCTGTTGATGGCGAACGAAGCAGCGGCGGAGCTTTTCAATTTTGATTTTAGAAATTCCCAGCGCAAACACATTCGCGAACTGATAGACCCAGCTAACAGTGAGTTTGTAGATTTAGTTTGCCAGAGCAGACAAGGAAAGGTACGGCATACAAGACGCGAAATTGGTTTTTCGAGAGAGGGCGAAGCAAAGACCTTCGATTGCATTGTCTCGTGCGTGCGTGATGAAAAGGACCAGGTCTGCGGTGTGGTAGCGGTGCTGCACAATATTACGCGTGAAAAAGAAATATCACAAATGAAAAATGATTTTGTGAGCCACGTTTCACACGAATTAAAAACTCCTCTTGCTTCAATCACCGCGTATTCGGAGATGCTTTCTGACGGTGAAGCTGAGGATGAAGAAACAAGAAAAGAGTTTTATTCAGTTATCCAAAGTCAGGCTCAGAGGCTAAATCGGCTGATTGAAGATATCCTGAATATCTCGCGCATCGAATCGGGCTTGATAAAAGTGGATAAGAAGCCTGTCAGTCTGACGATATTGATGGAAGAACAACTGCAGATGATAAAAGGTTACGCAGAAGAAAAAGACATTGAGATTATAAGTCAGAAGCCGATTGTTTTCGGCCAGGTATATGCCGACAAGGATATGCTTTCTCAGGTCATCGTTAATCTGCTAAGTAACGCAGTTAAGTATACGCCTGCCGGAGGTTCAGTAAAAATTGAAACCGACGTTGACGAAATCGCAGGTATGGCCAGGGTTAGCGTAACTGATACAGGAGTTGGAATTCCCGAAGATGAAATTGCACATATTTTTGATAAGTTTTACAGAGTTGGTGCAAACAAAAGTTGTGCGAAAGGGACAGGGTTGGGACTTAATCTTGTAAAACAGATAGTTGAAAAAGTTCACGACGGCCGGGTGTTTGTTACCAGCAAGCCCGGCGTCGGCAGTACGTTTGGCTTTGAGTTGCCTTTGGCGAAGCCGGAGAAAGCGGATAGGAAAAAGTCATACGCTGAATGCTGATTTTTTGTGGAGGCAAGATGATGGCGGCTAAGAAAGTTTTGGTTGTGGACGATGAGATACACATCGTTCATGTTGTGGCGATAAAACTTCGTAACAATGGCTATGAGGTTATAACGGCGGCAAACGGCGCCGAGGCGTTCAAGCTGGTATGCAGTGAAAAGCCGGACGTTATTGTTACGGATTTTCAGATGCCGGTTATGACGGGACTGGAACTTGTAGAGAAAATTCGGCAGAACGAAGAGACAAAAAACATACCAGTGATTTTGTTGACAGCCAGAAATTTTGCTATTGAGGATGAACAGAAACAAGCTCTGCAGATATCGGATTGTCTCACTAAGCCGTTCAGTCCCAAGGAATTGTTAAGGAGCGTCCAGGATATTCTATATCAGAGAGCGGTAGTGGAATAAATCGGTGAGGTGTTTTTGGATTTGAAGAAACTATGTTGGATACAATCGCGGAAAATTTAAGCCCATCGCAACTGTGTGAGTTGAAAAAGTTCGGCGGCAGGATAAATAGATTCGGCGCCAATTTTGCAGTTTGTGATGGAAACGGCGAACTCGTTCTGTTGTTCGAAGGCAGCAAATTCAAGAGCAGCCGTGCGCGGTTGGTAGAGTATAGCCGGGCGGCCTTGGAGCAGGGTGCTAATCAAAGCGGCCTTGGGGCAAAAGACAGTGTTTGCCGCTTTGGCGAGGCAGGTAGGTTTTTGTCTGCTGTTATCAAATCTGACGATGATACCCCGGCATTTGTAGCATTGGTAGACCTCGGCGAATACTCAACAACTGATAACGGTCGGCTCAGAGAATTCTGTTCCGAGCAAAATATAGATTATGAGCGGCTTGCGGATGTATTGAAAGACTCAGTTCAGGGAAACAGCGAGTATTTGAGGCAGATGCTTGCGTTTTTTGCTGACAATTTCCAGGCGAAGCGGGAAGCCGAGGAACAAATTGAAATGGTCAGCACTGAGTTGGCTCAAACGTATGAGGAACTTGTGCTCCTTCACAAGCTGAGCGCAAATATGAAGGTTACTGAGCCGGACGCCAACTATCTACAGATGGCTTGTGACAGCTTGACAGACATTATCAGTGTTGGGGGTATTGCGGTACTGCTTGAAAAAACTATCGATGACCAAAAGCAGTTGGTCTTGGCTGCAGGCTCAGGGCTGATAGATATAGATGAGCATATGGCGGCTGTTTTACATAATCGGTTGGCGGAGGAAATAAACAGCGGTAAGGAGGCATTGTTGGACAGCGAAGTTGATTCGCCCTTCAAATACGATTGGCCGGACTGCATAGAAAATATTATTGCAGTGCCTTTGCACGGCAGCGACAGGATGGGACATCATTTGGCGGAAAGAGCTCAAAATGACAGCTCTATTGTTGGGTTAATGGTCGCGATAAACAGAACCGACAAGCAGGATTTCGACAGCACCGATGTAAAACTGTTTAACTCAGTGGCCAATGGATGTGCTGTATTTATCGAGAATGGCCGGCTGTTCAAAGACCTTAAAGAATTATTTATAGGTTCATTAAAAGCATTGACCAGCAGCATTGATGCAAAGGACCAGTATACGCGAGGCCATTCCGAAAGAGTTGCGTTTATCTCTCGATGGATTGCGGAGAGACTCGCCGAAGAAGAAACAATGGCAGAAGAGCAGATACACAGGGTTTACCTGGCTGGATTGCTGCACGATATAGGAAAGGTGGGGATAGATGAGGCGGTGTTGCGCAAAAAGGGGAAATTAACTGAACAGGAGCTCAACCATATAAGGGCCCACTCAGCGATAGGAGCGAGTATTTTGAGCGAAATAAAACAGATGCGCGATATTGTGCCGGGCGTATTGTGTCACCATGAGCGGGTGGACGGCAAGGGTTATCCCAACGGCTTAGTGGGCGGGCAGATACCACTTATAGGCAGTATTGTTGGGCTGGCGGACAGCTTTGACGCGATGACATCAAAACGGGTTTATAGAGATGCACTTACTGTTGAACAAGCGCTCGCAGAAATAAAGAACGGATTGGGCACACAGTTTGAAGAAAAGGTCGGCACAATATTTATTAACAGCGATGTTTATGAACTCTGGGACATTATGCAGGATGGGTTTACTGAAATTTATGGAAAGAGCAGTTTCCTGGAATATGGCACTGTCGCTGTGGGGACGCTAATCAGATGAAAGTAAGAGCACAGGATTATAATGATGTTACGGTTGTTGAGTTGCAGGGTGAGTTTGATGGTGATTCTACCGAGCTGTTTCAGAATACAATCACCGATATAATCGCAAAACACAAGGCCGGTATAGTGCTTGATATGAGCGGCGTGGGATTTGTTGATAGTCAGGGACTGGAACAGCTGTTGTGGTCGCGAGACTACTGCAATGAGAACAAAAGTGAGCTTAGATTAGCAGGCCTTGATGAAAACGTGGTGAAGATTTTGGAGATTACGCGGCTTGAGAGTGAATTCGACCGTTACGCCGAACTTGCCGAGGCGGTAAAGAGTTTTGCGTAGAAAGCGGGTATTGAGTAGCGGGTAGCAAAAAGGTAAATGCTGTACGACCGCTTTAGTGGGAAGTAAGACTATGAGTCAAGTAGCAGTGAAAAACAAGGCACAGCTTGGTCAACTCCTGTTGGCGCGTGGTATTGTTACGTCTGAGCAAATTGAAAAAGCTCTCACCGAACAGAATGAGAAGGGCCATCGCAAACTGCTTGGCGAGCTTCTTGTCGAGATGAATTATTGTACGGAAAATCAAATAGCCTCGGCGCTGGCCGAAGCTTATGTGGTGCCTTATGCGCAGGTTAGTCCGAAGATATGCGATGCGAAGACGCTTGAGATTTTGCCGAGGGAATTTCTCGAAGAGCATATTATATTGCCGCTTTTCAAGGTTTATGATGTCCTTACTGTCGCGGTGAGTGAGCCGACAAACGTATTCTTGTTAGATGAGATAGAGCGACTAAGCGGCTGCAAGGTTCAGGTTGTCTGTGCCACGACCAAGGATATAAAGGCGACGTTGCAGACATATTTGCCTGAGGCTAATGTTTTTGTCATTGACGATATTATTGATGACGAAGGGCTCGACGATTTTACCCTGATAGAAAGTATCGCGGAGGACATAAGTAATCTTGAGGAGGTGGCGGGTCAATCACCTGTTGTCAAGGTGGTTAACTACCTGCTCTACAACGCCGTGCGGGAAAACGCCAGCGATATTCATATCGAGCCGGATGACAAGAAGCTGCGTGTCCGATACAGAGTTGATGGCAAGCTGTACGAAAAGACCCGTCTGCCTCATCAGATGTACTCTGCGATTGTTTCGCGTATCAAGATTATGGCTGAACTGGACATTGCTCAGCGGCGTCTGCCGCAAGACGGCGGTATTCACGTCTTGATGGAAGGCAGACCCATTGATTTGCGCGTGTCGGTTATGCCAGGCAACTTCGGAGAAAAGGTCGTTATCAGAATTATCGACCCGCAGAAAATCCTTTTTAATCTTGAGTCGCTTGGCTTTACATACGAGAACCTCCGGCAGTTCAGGCAGGTAATACAATCTCCAAATGGCGTAGTTTTAGTAACAGGGCCGACTGGTTCAGGCAAGAATACCACCCTTTACGCTGCCCTCGCTGAATTAAATAGCGAGGAGGTTAACATTTGTACGGTTGAAGACCCTGTGGAGTGCAATATGGCCGGCATAAATCAGTTCCAGGTCAACGAGGGTGCAGGCTTTCAATTTTCTACGGCGTTAAGGAGTTTGTTGAGACAGGACCCTGATATAATAATGGTTGGCGAGGTTCGCGACGAAGCTACCGCAAATATTGCTGTGCAGGCGGCATTGACCGGACATTTGGTTCTCTCAACTTTGCATACCAACGATGCCCCCGGGGCTGTAACGCGGCTGCTGGACCTCAATGTTGCTCCTTATCTTGTAAGTGCTTCCTTGATAGCGGTTTTAGCCCAGCGACTTGTCCGAAAGATATGTCCGAACTGCAAGACAGAGTACGAACCGCCCGGCAGTATTAGAAAGGCCGTCGAGAGCTTAAGTGGTGACATTGAGAAATTTTACCGCGGTTTGGGGTGTAAGAAATGCCGGAACACAGGCCATGCGGGGCGAATTGCTATTCATGAACTCTTTGTGCCCGATGAGGAAATTATGGAAATGATTAATGACCGGGCCAGCTTAAAAAAATTGAGGGATAAAGCCCGGAAAAACGGAATGGTACCTCTGCAATTGGATGGTATAGAGAAGGTAAAGGCGGGAATTATATCCGTTGAGGAAGTGTTAAGAACGGCACAGACAGCGGACGCTGAGAGTGGTCATTGACAATCTCATAATGCGCGTTTTGCTTAAGAATTGGAAAACTGATAGATGGCTGCGTTAACAACAAAAACCACAGAAGACATTTATTTTACAAAGCAGACCCGCGAAACAAACCCGGAAAATACCGGCGGTAAAGACAGTACCGGGACTTTGATAGGAGGTGGAAAAGTTGCCTCGGCTTCCAGGATGCAAAAGGGTTACCTTGAGACTCGGTCTCAAAGACCGCCAAAACGCCACCATACGGCAAAAGTAAAGCAATCCGAGCTGATTCTGTTTACGACGCAGCTTTCGGTGATGCTTGATAGTGGGGTCGTGCTTAGCGATGCTCTTGATGCTATTGCCGAGCAGGCCGAACAAGGCACATTCAGGATCATAGTTATGGATGTGGCTGAAACGGTCAAAAGTGGTGAAAATTTTTCGACAGCACTGGCCGCCTACCCGAAGACTTTCAATTCGATGTTTATCAGTATGGTCAAGGCCTCGGAAGCCTCCGGTGAAATGGTCCAAATGCTCATAGTGCTCAGCAGCTATCTAAGCTTCGAATACGAAACCCGCAAACGCATCAAAGGAGCGCTTACCTATCCATTTATAATGGCGCTAATGGCTGTAGCCGCTACAGGGACGTTGATGTTCTTTGTTTTGCCGAGATTTATGAAGATTTACGAAACCAGAGGGGCTGCCCTTCCAAAAATTACTCAAATATTGGTCGGCTTCAGTAAGATGTTGGGCGATTTCCAGGTAATCACCGCTGTCCTGACAGTGTTGATATTGGCGTCAATGGGACTATATTACTGGGCGGGGACATTAACTGGCCGGAGGGCGATAGACTTTATCAAAATCCACACACCCGTACTGGGCACGATGTTTATCGATACCGTAATAACTCGCAGTATGCGTATTATGGCGACAATGCTCAATACGGGTGTGAACCTGCTGGATGCGATAAAAGTGGTTCAAAGCTCGTGTGAAAATTACTATTTCCAGCGGCTTTGGGCGGGGACGGACGAAAAGATTCGCGATGGTTATCAGTTATCGGAGTCGATACTGATTTCGCCGGGCGGCGAATTGATTGCGCCCGGAATTATCCAAATGATTCGGGCAGGGGAAAAGAGCGGAAAACTTGGTAGCGTATGTGATAAGATATCGGCGTTTTACGAAAAAAAGCTCGAAGCTTCCATTAGAAGTGTTATGGCTCTCATAGAACCATTAATGATTACAATTTTGGGTGCTATAATCGGAACTATTGCAATAGCGTTACTATTGCCGGTATTCAGGATATCCAGTGTAATCGCACACTAAGACCACGGTCGTTTTATGTCGCTATAATATTTTTAATATCAAATCGAGGTCGAGCCAAAACATCATTTCAACTTCTTAGCCGCTGCTTCGATATGTGCTGGCCCGGTCCCGCAGCAGCCGCCGATAATGCTTACCCCGACAGAATGAATCTTTTCCACCGCTGCTGCAAAATCAGCCGGTGGTACTTTATAGATTGCCTGACCCTCAACCAATTCCGGCAATCCCGCATTAGGCTCGGCCAAAAGTACTACGTCCTGCTCTGAATCGTGTGCTGCGGAGGCGTATTTAGCTGCCAATCTTATGTAGCTCTCGAGCGACATTTTGCCGCAATTAAACCCTACTGCGTCGACACCCAGCGAAACTATCTTTGAAACCGCAGTCTCAACATCAACGCCCATCATTGTTTTGAAATCCTCACCAATGCTGTCAAAGGCCATCGATGCAAATACAGGCAGTTTGGAAATTGATTTCGCCGCTTCAATCGCAATCATTATTTCATCAAGAGCCGTCATCGTTTCAATTATAAAGCCGTCAACACCGCCGGCTAAAAGTGCCTTTGCCTGCTCAGCAAAAGCGTTCTTTAATTCGTCCGGCTTCAAGGTCCCCAAAGGCTGCAGAAAATCCCCGCTCGGCCCAATATCGCCAAGCGCATACTTTTCTTCGCTTGCTGCCTTGCGGGCTATTTCGGCACCTGTAGTGTTTATCCTGGTGACTTCTTCGCTAAGGCCGTGTCGAGCCAGGGCATATTTGTTGGCCCCAAACGTGTTTGTGAGAACTGCGTCGCTGCCCGCCTCAAAGTAGTCTTTATGAATGCCGGCAATGGTGTCGGGAGAGTCAATATTTAGATAATCATTGCACTTGCCCACCTCAATCCCACGGGCAATTAACTGCGTCCCCATCGCCCCATCCAGCAAAAACAGCCCCTTCTTTATTCTCTCTTTTAAGCCTAATCTGCCCATAAGCGAATCTCTTCTCTCTGGTCTATTGAGGCTCTTCGATAATATTACCGTCAATGATTCTATAAACGTGCTTAAAACCTTTTGGCTTCCGGCGCGTAAAATAATCATCCTGTTTTTTCTTGTCAAATTTATATGGCTTTACTGACTTGAGTCTGATCTCAAGCGAATCTTTTCGACCGTCCGGGTCATGGGTAACAATCTTTATGGCACGCGGAACAAAACACCCTTCGGATACTTCTTTATATTTATATAGTTCTGTGACAGCCACTGTTTGCTCGTCTTCGTCGAAATATTCAATTTTTGAAACCCGATAGTTGCAGTTGTAGATATAGACTTTTTTGATTATGCTGCCCTGGTTGTTTCTTTGCGTAAGCACATCAAAAGCGCCCTCGTTGGACAAAGACCAGTCTTTGTCGCCCCCAACCTCCACTATCCCAAAGGCCTCAAGGACAGTTTTCGGATTAATGAGAAGACTCTCAGATGGGTCTTGCTCCGACCATAGGCCCCAGTGGTAGGTGCTTATCTCCTTTGGTTTTACAGCCAGCCAAAACTCGTGTTCGTTCGAGCCGAGAACAATCCCTCTGGCGTTAAGGAAGAGGTCTCCGTGCAGGCGAATTTGGGCCGGCGGGTTTAGCCACAGTCTGACGGGGAAGCTTTCCTTATACTTCTTATCTTCGGCATAGAACCGCGCATTGCATCGGCCCGTGGCTTTCAGCGGCACTATGCTGTCGGAGCTTAACTTCAACGAATCTAATGATTGTGCCAAAGATTGCTTGCCGGCGCAAATGCGCGTCGGAGGCTTCAGTTCGGGCAGCGCGCAACCGGTAAGAATAAATATAGCCGCCACAAAAAGAAGGAACAATATGTGCTTTTGCCGTCTCTGCCTCACGTTTACAATTCCACCTGCAAAATCTGGCTTAGCTGTGATGATAATTGCTCGATTTGCTCCTCATCAAGGTTTGGATTTATCACCTCGATAAATTCTCTGTCGCTGCCTACTATTCTCAAACGCCAAATTTCCTTGCCTTCTACAATTTTGGACGAGTCGTATTTCAGCCGCCTTTTGCGCATCAAAATCAACGCCAGAACAAACCGAAAATTTATTTTTTCCTGTTCACTTTCTTCTGCCAGCCGTTCAAAAAAGGCCATAAGCATCTCATCATCCACGAATATCTGCTTTTTCTGGTCAGGGTGCGGAAGCTTGCTTTTCCAGTAACAAAATACATCTGGCTTTTTGTCTTGCCAGTATTCGGCGCAAAAATCCCGGCGTTGCAGTCCCTCGTTTGTTTCCACTAACGCAGCAAAGTATTCTTCGCTGTGTTCGATTTTCTTACCGCTGCCGTAACATTGCCCTAATGGCTTTTCAATTTCCCACTCATCCATCATTCTCTTGTCTTTGCCTTTTTATTCGAACTTCAGCCATTCGCTTACATTTTGTACTGTTTTGGGCCCGATGCCTTTTACTTTCTGCAAATCATCGGTAGTTTCAAAGGCTCGACAATTACCGTTTTTTTCACTGAAGCCCTTGCGGTAAGCCATTATTGCCTCGGCTCGCCCGATACCTACACCGGGCAATCTCACCAAACTCGCCAGCGGTGCATCGTTTGGATTTATTCGGCTCTCCAACTCAGTCTCCTGCGATGGTTGAGAGCCGACGAGACTCAAAGCAGCAAAACCGATGCAGAACAAAATGCAAACGCTCGCAGCGATAACAAAGGCAAATGATTGAATCCTGTCTTTTTCTGCTTCATTCGGTTGCTTAAAATTATCAGCTGCCATATCGTTTTATGGTGCACTTATGTTCTCAGGCACTTGTATCGTTTACCGATTGAAAATAGTCTCATGCAGCTTCTTCAGAATTACAAACGATTTTTTTGGCTCAAATCGGTCCGTCAGCAGGCCGCTGTTAGGTATGGCACTATCTTTTGTATCGATGAGGTTTGAATATGTTACTGTGTCGACATATGGCTTGCTGAGGGCTATTTTATAGAACTGGTCAATCCATTGTCCTTGTCGCGATTGGTCCCATTCCCGGTGCCATACGCCGGCAACTTCACCATCATGCAAACCGGTGCCCTTTTGACTTGGGACTTCCACGTCAGTTATATACAGCGGCTTGGCTACAGACCCAAAGTAATCCAAGACCGCTGATATTTGCATCATATCCCTGATGTGCATACCAGCTTGATTTTTGCCGAACCGCATCTGCAGTCCGAATGCGTCAAAATTAATCCCGCTCTGCACCGCCATATCCACATACACTAACGGCGGAATCGTATTAGGTGTTGTTGCGTAATATTCGCCCCAGGGGTTGCTGATTTCTATTATCTTCACAGCCCTGTTGCTGCCCTGTTTTACGGCCATATTAGCCGCACGCGTCATTTCCAGAATTTGCTCGAAGCTAAAACCAAAATGATTAAGTGCGTTTAGACTGCTTATAACACGCCACGCATGAATAATGCCTGAATAGCGAGCAGCCGCTCTTGAAACGAATTGATACGCAGTATCGCGAATCTTTCCGAACCCTACCCCGCTCCTAAGCAGCCACCTCGGAAGATATTTCTTTGAGAAGCAAAGTAATGGGCCTGCACAAATTGCCAGTTTCTTTTTAGCAAGCACATTGATACACGTATCAACTGTTGAAAAATTGTAACTACCTTGTTCAGACTCTATCTGGGCCCAGTTTATTGGTACTGTTACGAAGCCGAACAATTCCAGCAGTTTCTCAACATACCTGGCATTAGTAATCTGTCCCAGGTCCACTCGGCACCCGAGGCAGCCTCGGCCAAAGCCATGGTTCTTGGCTCGTGTCTCGAAATTCAGTCCGCCTTGGCGGATTGCCAGCTTCTCGGAAAAGACTGTGGCCGCCTTTAGTGATTCATCCGCTAATTTAGACGCCAGCGGCGCATCAGAAATGTTTTGGACCGCCCGAATGAACAAATCCTGTGCTTTCTTGGAAATATCTGCCAAACCTTCTATCTCGTCGAAGAACGACCAGTCCTCTCGCTTATTTACAATCTGCATTAGCTTTGCCCGTGCCATCTCCACATTCAGATTGTATGGTTGAGTTCTTTCAGGCAGGCAGGTTGTGGCCAAAAGCACCTTACCGAAACCATCAACAGGCCATAGCAAAGCCAGTCCCGCTGTCTCCAGATTTGGCTTATTACATATGACAAAACCGTTTTTGAATGTGATCTGTGTTCGGCGAGTGGCAATCCCATCGGTCCCGAACAGATAAGCACCGCATAGCGGGAACTTATCAACAACCTTGCCATTCTTAAAAACTCGAAATTTCACCTTGCCCCTTTTTTTTCGGTTTATCCCTCAATGAGTTCATAGTTATGAGTTCGTAGTTCATAGACAATGAACAATGAACTACGAACTACTTGCCTGCCCCCGCGTCTTACGACGCGAGACGTGGCGGCGAGCAATTATAACAGTCACACGCTTAAATGCAATGCAAATTTTTACCCGTCATTCGTTTGGAGGGCACCCTGTTAGTCCGCCTCGGCGGATTCCTTTTCGGTCTCTAACGGGGACTTGTCGTAGTCCGCCTTGGCGGATGCTTCTTCAACTTCTTTGTCCTCTTTTTCTCCCTCTTCGAGCAGTTCTGCCAGTTTTCTTGTCAGATTTTTTGCCTTCCATTCGGGAATTTCGTAGAGCCAGCCGTAATGTTTATTAGTAAAGTTGAGAGCACGGTCGTGAGCAAGCAATTTTGCCTCTTTATTCTTAAGTTCTTCCTTTGACTCTTTCCTTCTTGCTTTAACTATCTCGGTTTCGCCGACGTACTCGGTACGACATTTGACGTAGGTTTTCTCATCTGCTTTGGCGATGCTAAAAGTATATACAATCTGGTCCTTCGATTCGCAAACGTATGTATTTTCAAATTCTAATTTTCCTTCTTCCGCTGATTCTTTCTTAACGTCATTAAATGACAGATTCGACAAGGCTGAGAGTACCTGGCTGCAATCGCTTTTCTTTAGCTTCTTTCCCTCAGGAATGTTTTCTAAAATGATATTGTCGTCATTGCTATCGTCGACTTTCAAGGTATAACTGTCATTGGGGCCGGTTACCGTGACTCTGACCACGTCATCAAGGCTGATATTTACTATTTCTTTTTCGATGTAATCCATTGCTGAGTCTCGTATCCGAGGTGCTTCTGCAGTAGTGTAAACATCGTCGCTTGAAACCTGCCGGACATACGTACTCCGCGTTTGGGAGTCGGTTTTACCGATAGCAACCCCTGTAATAATTTCCCCGTCATTCTTGAGAAACTTAACAACGCTCTTGGCTTTTTCCTCGGTCACTTCCAGTTCTTTATGGTTGGCAGCGTTACTTGTCATCAACTCCACTGTACGAATGTCAAGGCAGGATGTGATCAGGTCGTTAATCTTGCTGGTTACAGCCGGGTAGTTATCTTTGTTGCCGACCACAAAACGATTGTCCTCACGGATGAGCCTGACGGCATCCTCACCTGTCCCTATAAGAATACTTGCAATCTTAGCGGTATCGAGCCCCTGGAGAAGGTAGGAGGACCCAGAGGGCGCTCTGGCCGGAGTCACCCCGATATGTGACTGGATAACCGCCCACACTATCATCAAGGCAGCAACGATACTTAATATGATAAGTTTCCTGTTACTCATTATTGACTCTCGGAGAAAATTATGAAATAAATCTTGGTTTTTCACGCGTCACTGGCATGGCTGACATAGCGTCTCCGCAGTAGACTTCGACGTATGCTCAGGAAAATAGCTATCAGCAGTGTTCCCGCTGGAGCCACCCAGGTATTAAGGTTTTGCAGTGTATTGCCCAGTTGTTCGATTTTATCGAATCTTTTTCTTCGTATATCGTGTAGTTCGCGTTCTGCCTTGCGTATCTTAAGCGCCGCCTCCCTTCGCTTTTCCTCTACCGAGGCCGCAACTATGCTCTCCTCACCCTTTTTGGCGGAAGCGACTATTTTCTCCAGATCCCTTCGCAAGGCCTCAATCTCGGCGTTTCTTCTTGCTATCTCTTGGGCCGTATCCTCTTCTGCTTGGGCCCTGATTTCCTCAACCACCACAAACGGCCGCTGGAAGTTGCCCCTCGACCTGATGCCTATCAAATCACCCGACCCCCCTAAATATTCAATCGCATTCAACAGAAAATCGCTATTGTTGCTGATAGTAGCTTTCCCGAAGACGGTATCCAGGTAAGCAACATCGTCAAAATCGCTGATGAAATCAACGTCTGCAATAACTATCACGGCGCAATCTGTCGAGGCCTCCGTCAAGCCCGCACGTTTCTTTGTGGCTTCTTTCTTCTCTGTAGTCTCATCATCAGTTTCCTTTTCGTTGTCAGGTTTATCCTGGTCTGACTCATCCGATTCATCCGGAACGTCTATACCGTCTGGAAAGGCGGATTTAAAACGCCCAGTTATCAAATAGCTCATAGCAACAGGCTCAGAACCGTCTCTAAAATACGTCATCATCCGCTCCGGGACTACCCTAATCCAATCCCAGGGACCTTCTACTTTCCAGGTATTCCCCCGGTCGGTCGTCTGCAGCAGCGGGATAATCTCGTTTTCTGTCTCGCTTTCGCTGCCTTCTCCACTTGTTACCTTCCGCAAAACGCCTGCAAATAGTAGTCTGACGTCATTCAGATTTACCGTAATAATGTTTTCAGTGTTGACGCATCTATTGGTCAGGCCCAAAAAACCGATAAGCTTCTGCGGACGTTCATCTCGCCCAAACTGCCTTTCTATCGCCAGCGAGCGGTCTCCCGCAAATGTATCTGCCGGCATCTCCACCCCCCAGGTCCGAAGCAAGCGGTTTAAATCCGAAGTTGGATCTGTTGACTGTCCCATCTGCCCGGGCAAACGCCTCGGGTTATCAACTATACAGCGCGGGTCGACACAAATAATCGCGCGACCACCTTTCAAGACAAACTGGTCGATAGCAAAAAGTGTCTTTTCTGGCAGGTCTTTTGGATGAATCACCAGCAATGTATCAACGTCTTTAATCTCTTCAGTGGCGGTCTCGATTTTCTTGACATCATATTGCTGCTGTAGTTGGCGTACAATTGTCCAGGCCGGGGCCGGCTGTTGGTCTTGCATCCGCATAAGTTGGGCCATATAACCGGTAACGTCCTCGCCCATCACCGGCAGCGAACTTAAGATACCGATTCGCTTCTTCTGACGCGTGATTGCAGTATCGATTAGATGGCTCAGATCATATTCCACGAAATTTTGCCGGTCGGGTGAGAAGAACGGGATGGTCTTAACCACGCCGAATTCCGTCTGAAGCACCAGGCCGAAGAAAAAGATTTCCTCATCCGGCATAGGAAATCGTCGCAGCCCGTAGCGCAGAGCCTCCTCCTCCTCGTTGGAATACGGCCGCGGGTCAATTACCTCTAACTTGACCATGTCCTTTGCTGCCCCGGCGTACTCTTCCAGCAGAGCTTGTACAAAATAAAAGTAATTGTTGAAATAGCGAATTTGGTCCGGTGCCTTTCTCGCCGCGGTCTTTGTGTAATAGAGTCTTAGTTTCAATGGCTGGTTGAGCTTGCCGAGTATTGCCCTGGTGCCCTTAGAAAGCGTGTATAGTTTCTGGTCGGTTATGTCTATCCTCAGCCCTTTCCCGAGGTTCCCGCTTATGATTATGGCGCAAAACGTAATGATGCCGATAAGAATCACCGCTGCAATCGTTCGAACTGTCCTGCCCATTTAGCTGGCCTTCCTTTCATCCAAAACGAGACAACAGCCGACTATCCAGCCGGCAATCAGCAGCACAAAGTATGACAAATCCTTGAACTCCAGGACCCCTCTCGCAATGGATTCATAGTGCGTTTGAAGACTCATACTTTCAATAGCTTCCAACCCGCCAAGGCGGGTCGGCAAAAATGTCGATAAATAGTTGAGTGTTGTGGGCATCCCTGCGTAAACCAAAACCGCGCACGACACCACCGCCAGGATAAAGCTGATTACCTGGCTCTTGGTCAGGGCAGAGAAGAAACAGCCGATAGCCAGGAACCCGCCTGCCATCAAAAAGCTGCCCAGGTAACCCGTTATGATTAGCCCAATATCAGGGTCACCAAGGTAGCACACAGTAATCGGCATAGGAAATGTTAATATCAAAGCGATTCCTATGAAAAGCCACGCTGCTACGAATTTACCCAGAACCGCCTGCGTAACTGTAATGGGCAAACTCATCAAGAGTTCGATAGACCCGCTCCTGCGTTCCTCCGACCACAAGCGCATCGCTGCTGACGGTACCATAAACACAAACAACAAGGGCAAATTTGAAAAAAATAGCCACATATCCGCTTGCCCTGTTTCAAAAAAACCACGCTTGAATGTCAGATAACCTGAAAAAAACAGAAAGATTACCAAAAACACGTACGCCACCGGCGTCGCAAAATACCCTCTTAATTCCCTTTTGCATACCGTCCAGAAACCGTTCATTTATCAAATTCCTCACGACAAAAATCAAGTCTTCAAGATGATTACCTTTATCCAGCCCCTCCGAGGGGCGGGATTTATCCTGAAACCTACGGTTTTCCTAAGCGCTTCTCCGTGTAATTTTGCGAAAGATTTCATCCAAACCTCTTTGATATTTTTCCTTGAGCTTCCCGGGTGTCGAGTCAACCAGAATTTTGCCTCTATCGATTATGATCGCGCGCGTACAGACCGCGTCGACCTCTTCCAGAATATGCGTTGATATGACAATGCACTTATCCTTGGCCATCTTACTGATTAGCTGTCGTACTTCGTGCTTTTGATTTGGGTCTAAGCCATCGGTAGGCTCATCGAGTATCAGCACAGGCGGGTCGTGAATTAGTGCCTGTGCCAGCCCAACTCGCCGCCTATAACCTTTTGACAGTGTTTCTATCGTCTGATGATACACTGATTCGATTGAGCACAGGCCCACAATTCTGTCGAGAGCCTTTTTTCGGCCCTTGCCGTTAATCCGCCGTGCGTCACAGATGAAATTCAGAAACGACCCCACGGTCATTTCGTTGTAAGCTGGCGCATTTTCCGCCAGATATCCTAATGACTCTCGTACTTTAATCGACTCTCTTAGAATATCGTAGCCGCACACCGTTGCTGTGCCGCTGTCCGGCCTCAGGAAGCACGCTAACATCCTCATAGCGGTTGTCTTACCTGCTCCATTGGGCCCCAAAAAACCCAGAAGCTCCCCCTGATTTACGTCAAACGATATTCCGTCAACTGCTATAATCGACCCAAATCTTCGCCGCAGGTCTTTGACACTAATCATATTTTCTCCACTTCAGCCCGCCTTGGCGGATTAACCTCTCGCCGCCCGGGTCACGAGTCCCGCCCCTCCGAGGGGCTGGACGAGTCACGGTTCGTGTTGTTTGTGTAATTATTGTAAATTTTTCCTGCTCGTCAATATACTACCTCCAAATTTTGGGAGCATTGCGCCCCAGTTAGGTATGGTAGCAAGATTCCCGGGGTTTGCGGGCCCGCCACAGGCGGGTCGGATATTGGCGGATAGTTTCTTTGGGGACCTTGGGCCCTTAGGACGGACAATTGAAACTTGTCTGACGACAGTCAAGATTTAGCCCGCCCGCGGCGAGTCTCGAATACAAAATTACAGTCAATTTGTCGCAGACCCCATCTTACCGGGGGAGGCTATTTCGCTTTGGCCATAGACGCTGAATTGCTTCATTTGAAGCTCGTAGAGAAGATTGTTTTTCTCAATCAGCATCGCTACCAGATTGATTTGTTCGAGTAATATTTCAATCAGGTCAATATTTATCAAAGTTGATTCAGGGCTGTATTGTGGCAGAGCAATAATCACATAACCGCAATTAGTCCGCTCCGTAGCCAATTGTGCCCCAATTATGCTGTAATCGTCCACTTGAGTTACGATTGGCTCAACGCCGTCATCGATTTTTGTCCGAAGTTCTTTCAAAAACGACTCGCTGATGTTCAACTTCGAGAATTTTTCAGAGTCGCTGGGCCAGCAGTTACCATCTCTATCTATAATCACCATAACCGGACCACGCTCGGGCAGGATGTCGAAAATCTGCCGGGCTATCTGTTCATTTAGCACGCAGCTTGGAGAAAACAGCGACTCGTACATATCCATTCGACCAGCTCCTTGCCCCCACGTCTTCCCCTGTTCCTGTCTTCGATAGGAAGACACAGGGGAGTGGGGGCCGATAGCAAACCCCGTTAGAGCCTGTTCCTTTCGGGCCTCTAACGGGGCAAACAACCATACGCTACAAAGACTTCGGTATAATCACACACGAACTTTCTTGGTGCTGTAATAGCTTGGTTTATTTTGCGAAAAAACGCTGTTTGTCGGATTTGCAAGTGAATTTATGGGACGTAACAGGTCAACTGTCCGTGTGCCCCTACTCTTGTCTTCGACAAGAAGACGTAGG
>Ga0114918_10000434_pt1 | contig 36043 bp, 35 predicted proteins | sample LantaG_FD_87015 | JGI IMG/M metagenome (GOLD analysis project Ga0114918, IMG submission 87015) | Deep subsurface microbial communities from Baltic Sea to uncover new lineages of life (NeLLi) - Landsort_02402 metaG | ecosystem: Environmental > Aquatic > Marine > Oceanic > Sediment | place...
GTGTTAATATAATATTATTCCATATGGTTATAGAAATCTGTGAGAAAAATGGATTCCTTCTTTTATCTTTTGATATAGCTGGGGAAGGTAATAATATGATTCAACCAATTGAAGAAAATACAATTAAAAATTGGGTAATCAATACACAACTAAAAAAATTCGAATTTGAGGTAACGAATGAATAAAATTAGAATTGTAAACTGGTTACTAACCAGACGCTGTAACTTGCGCTGTGACTATTGTGCAATCGTTAAAGACTATAAGGGGATGCCTGGAGCGTATCCCCTTATGTCTCATTATAAAAATGATGAAATGACAACCAGTGATGTAATTAATGGTCTTAAAAAATTTAAACTACACAATCCTGACTGTTTCCATATACTGTATGGTGGAGAGCCATTGTTACGAAAAGATTTAGCAACTATAATAAAATTCTGTAATGAAGAAAATATTCATTATACAATTATTTCAAATAATACAAAAGAAATCGATTCGTTGATAAAAAAATTAGTAACAGATGTTAAAGGTAAAATAAAAGGATTTACTGCATCTATTGATCCTGTATTCTTTGACTTTGAGAAAGATGAAAATACTATTGAGGATAGAGTAGTTAAAAGTCTTTATGGTTTTGCAAATTTAAAATTAATGAAAAATTTTGTCAAAGATGTAGTTGCAGAAATTACTGTAATGAAACATAACCAAAAAGATTTATATAGATTGGTAAACCTTCTTACAGAAGAAGGAATAAACAGCGACATAACATTTATTGACATTGCAAAAAATCCATACTATGATTTTTCAAATATTTCAGACCCAAATTTACTCGTCGAGACATCACCTGAATTGGCAAATCAGTTTCAAATGATATCAGATAGTGATGCTGATGTTCATATGAAAAAAGTTTTATTACCTGAAATATGGAATATATTACCATCAAATATGGATTGTAAAATTGATGAAAATCTTCATAATGTTTCAGTCGATGCAGATGGAACTATTAGATTATGTTTACGAATAAGAGGCACAACAACACCAACATTAATAAATCTCAAAAATATATTTGATGATAATAATGAAGTAACAGAATTAGCTCATTCTTGTATTAGAATAGATAAAAAAGAATATTGTGAGCTATGTAATCATACTTGTCATATAATGAGCAAATATATAAATGACAATGATACAGGACCAGAAGATTTGGTTCATCTAAACAGGAGGAGTTAAGGTATGGAATTCGATCCCGAAGTAATTCAAAATGCTATTCAGTTTTGGCAGAAATTAAATTCAGAAAAAGAAGTTATGATTAAATTTACAAAGAAAGATAAAACAATAAGGTTTATGAAATGCACATTGGATTTTCAAAAGATTCCACAAATTGATCATCCGAAAAAAGTAGACATAGCAAAAATTTTAAAATTGATGCAAAACAGTGGAATATTACATGTATATGATCTTGATAAAAAAGGATGGCGTTCAGTTCCCTTTAATACAATTGAATATATAGAAGCTGGGAATAAAAGGTATAAAGTTGTACCGATTAAACGTCTTGGTGCAAAGAAAAATGAAAGTTGAAAAAATACAAACCACAACATTAGATAGAATTATAAGAGAAATTCCTTCATCTAATATGACTCAAGAAATAAGAGAGTTATGTGATTTAATTATGAAAGAAGAAGTTCCAAAAATGAAATATCCACAGCTTGCACCAAAAGGTCCAAATAAATTTGCTATAATTGAGATAGATGGACCTAATAAAAAACAAAAAGGTTTTCTAAGTCTTGAAAGAGAAACAGAAGAAGATTACATCGGCGTATTATGGACATTAAGATTGGATAAAAAAGAGAATCCTTTAAGAAAAAAGGTAGTCCATAAAATTGAAGGAAACAGTGCAAAGAAGATCATTTATCAATTTGCGAAACTTGTAAAATTTTATAGAGGAGAATAAAATGTTTTCACAGTTAGACGAAATTAGAATCAACAATACATATGCTAGTTCAATGATTGCTGATTACGAAAATGGTGATCCTAAAAAAGAATCAAAACCAATTATAAATAAAAGAACAATGCGAACAGAAGAATTGTTAGATAAGTTAAATAAGTTAACTGATTTAAAACCCAAGGAATTTGTAATAAATCATTTGTTTCCCCCTAACTGTAGATATTTTGAACAATACAGTGAGGGATTTTTAGTTGTAATTGAAGAACCTCCAGCATATAGAACAATTTCATCTGATTCTGATTATGTAAATGAACTACAAAGTCTTAAATCTTCTGGCAAATTAGAGGAATATGGTTATAAAAATTGGTTGAAAGAGAATACAAAACCTTATAAATTTAATCTTGCATTGCCATATGTTGTATTCTTTCTATCATTTAATAGTAGTTTTGAGTTGCTTGGTGGAAAAATGTTTTTTAGAACACAACCAATATCAGGATTCAGTGATATACTATGTAAAGCTCCATTTTTAAATATAAACGATAGTCAAACTATTTGTTTTGGGGATAAGATTCATAGAGGGCCGCATAGAAGCATATTCGCAGATGTTAATTACGTAGTATCAACATTTTGGTCCACTATTTTTAATAATGATTATATGTATAATTATATTGCATATCAAGATACTCCAATATTAGGTAACTATTTTTCATGGGAATATCATTCTCATACAGATCCAATGTTTATATATAAAGCAGATTGGATTAAAGCAAAGGATATGACTGTACAGTCAACTGTCAATGAATTAAGAAATTGGATATTACATCGTCATAGGAGTGAGAGTTCTAGCAAAATTGGCTACAGTTCATTAAAGTCAATATTTAATTCACATAGTAAAAAAGATATGGAAAAAATTCCAAGAATAGATGCTAGTGATATGTTGATATATGATGTAGCTCAATATATATATTTAGATGATGTTGTGTATTTGAGAGTTGGTGATTCATTTAAAGATAAAAACGGAAAGAAATTATTTGTTGATTCGTTTTTAGGATTTAGAAACATGTCAGATCCTGTATATGTGAATATTCAACACGAAAACGGTAAAATATTTAGAATGATGTTGAATTCAAATACCAAGAAATTTCTATTAGATAAAATAAAAGAAGAACGATATGTTACACAAACCACTTTACCAAATGGTACAGTTATAAAATACGGCGATATTATATCAATGAAGGATACATATGATCGTCTTGTATATAGTAAGATTCATTATTTAAGACATGCTACAAATGGTCATTTAGAAGCTAGAATTGGAAGCGAATACTATTTTATAGATAGTCTACCTACAGACACTGCTGTTCTTGATATGTCAAACCCAGATTATTTTGGTAATAAATTAGAAATGGGAAAAGAATATTTTGTATTAAGACGAGATCGTAACCATCAAAATCCGAACTTACCAATTTCTACAGCAATATTTAATGAAATAACTACAAATCAATATAAAGGTCTTATATTACTACTTACAGATACAGATAAATATAATAAAGGTAATACATATAAAGTAGACCTCAATAACTCAGGAAACATGAAAAGAATTTTTCAAAAAGAAGAATTAAAAGAACTGCCTCCTGTATTTAGATTGGGTAAAAAATTGGTATATCTTCAAGATCAAAATAAAAGAAATGGAGAAGGAGATCTAGAAACAGCTTATTCTTCATATGAATTTGGAGTTGGCTTTATGCCTCAAATGGCAATAAGAAAAGCTTCAAAGAATATTACTAATGGTCTATTAATTAAAGATGATACATTTACATTGAAAAGCTGGGATTATGATATTGAATTTTCAATAGGTGATAAAGTTGTTGTTGCCAATTGGGAAAATCCCGTTGATATGTTGACTATAAAACAGATTAATGGTTTTGTAGAAAATAAAGATTCAGGTGATATCACATTTGTAATGGCCGATAAAAACGGCAAGATGTATGAGCATGTTTATATTGACGGTAAGAACAGTTCTGTAAAAATAGGTTCAGTCAGAAAAATAACAAATAAATATGGTGATTTAAGTGCTGGTATGAAGATTGTGGCTAAGGAATCAGGTATTTCAATGTTTCCGAAAAAAGATAACAACATCATCATTGGCTTTATAATTGATACTGGAGTAGAAGAGCCATTTATTCTTTGTTCAAATGCTTGTACATTATGGTATAGCGATGTTATAAATAAATTTGATAAAATAAAAATGGGAACTAAAGCATGGAAAGCAAAAGATCATGCTCCGATTAATCCATCAAAAATTAGAATACAAGCGGGTGATAGTTTTAATGGCCAATCAACTTATAAAAATAATTATGGTTTTGTGGCCCATATACCCATAGATTCAAGAAGTATAAGAGCACAACATCTTGACTATTATGATTCATATTTAGAAGCATATGTATTTGACAAACGCTTTGTAAGTGATATAAAATTTGATTCTATTTTGAATCCAAGATTAACTACAAAACAGGAAAATGATTTAGGATTTGTTCATGCGTTTCCAACATTTCATGGATCGTATATTGAAACAAAAAATACCTTTTCAAGTGCCCTGTATCCAAACGACCGAAGGAGTATTATCAATGTTCCCAATAGTGGTGAATGATGGTCAAACAGCATTTCCAGATGATGATATATATTATATTATATGTAAAGAAGGAGTCTATTTGAAAAAGAGACTTGGGGTGATGGAAAGCATTGCCCCAGTCAAAAACATTTCTATTTTGCAAAGTGTCAATACAATGGCAAAAATGCATATTAGAAAGATTCCTGCAAAAACTGCTCAAGAAATTATAAACTTTTTTAAAGCAGTATATAAAGAACATTTTTCAGAAGCAATAGTATTGTTGTTTTATAATCAAGAAACAAAAAAACATAAAATTATATGTCCAGTTCAAGAAGTAAGTGGTGCCGCAGCAGATTATAATAAAGGGATAGTTATTGAAGGTTATGATATGATCGGCACTATTCATAGTCATGCTTCAATGTCAGCTTTTCATTCGGGTATAGATGATAAAGACGAAGAATCATTCGATGGACTTCATATCACATTTGGTAATATACGGGATGATGATATAAGCGTATCAGCATCAATTGTAGCAAATGGTTATCGTGTTATGGTTGATCCAAGAGATTATATAAATCAGTTGGAATTGACCGTTGATATTGATGAAAATATTCAAGTTCCATATTCAAGAACATGGAAATGGGATAAAACCCAAAATAAAATGGTTGAAGTTTCCAATAATCGTTTCTATACAAAACGAAATTATGATCAAAGATATAAAATAAAAATAGCGAAAGATCCTAAATTCAATCCAATATGGATGGAGCGTGTTACTAAGAAGGTATATACAACCAATTGGCATAAGGGATGGTATGGCCACAATGCACATAATCCATTCTATGGCGATTTTGATCCAGATTTATGGGAAGGTTGGCACGGACATAATGTTAATAGAGCTGTACCTTTAATAACATCAAAACCAAGTATTGTTCCAAAACCAACAATTAAAGATACCATTCCTGCTGAAGATAAAAAAATAACAGCGTGTGATGACTGCGCATTTAAACATCATAAAATGAATTTTATATTAGATAAATTGAATGATGAATCTAAAAAAGCAGTGTTGGAATGGGCTCTCGATGAACTAGATAGTAATGCAGATTATATAATGCGCGAAACAATAAAAGATAGTGATGTTGAATTGACTCATTATCATTGTGTTGCCTGCAATGGTAGATTTTCAGTAGATGAACTTGAAGATGATGCATGTTGCCCTACATGTGGAGTCGATGATTATCTGGACGAAATTACAGCATCCGAAATGATGTTAAGTGATGTAGAATTTGTACATAGTGGGCATATTAGCGATGAAGTAGAAACATTTATGATTTATTGTAACCATTGTGGAAGTTCATTTTCAAAAGATTTTCTAAGTGGTGGAAACACATGTCCAGCTTGTAATGGAATTATAAATCCTGATCAAGAAATTTCAAGTGAAGGTTATAAAATAAAACAGGCTGGCGCAGATTCTGGAACATTTTTAGATCCAGATAGAGAAGCCATTGAACAGGCAATTGAGGCTGATAAAGACTTGGAAAAAATACCAATTCCAGGTCAAGAATCTATTCCAATAAAAGTAAAGAGATTTGGAATATTTGATAAATTGTTAAAAAGAGGAAAGAAATAATATGAATATTGTTATTATTGGATTAGGTGGCATCGGCTCTATACTATGTGAACGAATCGCAAGATATATAAAATATTCAGGCGATCCTGGCGCAAAAATATTACTCGTTGACGGTGATTCATATGAACCTAAAAATTACGAACGTCAAGATTTTACTAGAATGGGTAATAAAGCAGAAGTGAAAGCTGCCGATATGAAAATGCAGTTTTCAAGTTTAGATGTAGGTTCTTTCCCTTCCTTCGTGAACGAAACAAATACCGGTCACATTATAAAAGAAGGATCTATCGTATTTATGTGTGTTGATAACCATCCAACCAGAAGACTTGTATCGTATTACTGTAAACAATTAAATGATATTATATTAATTTCTGGTGGGAATGAACTAACAGATGGCAACGTACAAATCTATGTTAGAAAATCTGGTGTAGATATAACACCAGATCTCTGTTCTTATCATCCTGAAATTGAAACACCAGATGATAAGCATCCAGAAGAAATGACATGTGAAGAATTGGCAATATCAGAGCCACAGTTGTACTTTACAAATCTTACAGTAGCAACCTTTATGTGTCAAGCATTTTACAATGTTGTTATTAAACAACAGTGCGAGAAGTCAGAAATATATTTCGATATGCTTCAAATGGCTGCTCGCGCCCAAACAAGAATCGTGAAAAGTAAGTGATTTGCAAATCAACCAAAAAAAAGTGAAAAGGAATTATTATCATGGCACAATACAAAAGAGAAACTCTAGAGGGTAAAACAGTTCGTGATCTTCGTCAACTCGTTGTAAAACTGGGTATTGTTGGGTATACCAAGAAACCCAAAGATGTTATCATCGATGCTATTATGGCCAAACATGGCGTAGCAGGTTCAATCTCCACTGCTGCAATGGTATCTGACTCTGGTCTGTCCGGAGTAGAAGCAACATTTCAAAGCTCCATCACCAAACCTGATCTGGCAAAACGTGATCGCTTGAGCACCACAATTCAAGTATCATGTGGAGCATCAACAGGTCGTTTTCCTGTAACCGGGCGTTCCGTTGCCGAGGTTGGTGAATTCCTTCGGGAAGTATTGAACGTTGATAAATTGTCCTCAGGACTTATCAATGGTAAAGAAGTACCGGCAGATTATATTCTTAAAGCCGGTGACAATCTTGAGTTCCTGAAACCCGCAGGTAAAAAGGGATAGTAGTAGTCTCCAAAATGAAATGGGGGATCATAATGGTCCCCCATTTTATATAAAATAAAAATCGAAAGGAGACTGGTATGTATGAAAAGAATTGCTGTTATAGGACTAGGTAGTCTCGGTGGTACCTTATGTAAACACATATCAGAAATGGAATCTATAGATGAACTTGTTTTAATTGATTACGATATAATTGAAAGTAGAAATATTCATAATTCAGTTTATAGTGCAATGCATATTGGTGAAAGAAAAGTTGATGCACTAGGAGAAATAATTAAAGAAAATATTAATGTGATTCCAATACATACAAAATATATTGAAGGAAAAACCAAACTACCTGAAAATGATCTATTAATAGACTGTAGAGATGTAGTTTGCAGTAGAGGTAATGAAATTGATGTTCGATTATATATAACTGGAAAAATACTTATAATCGATTGTAGGAAGAACGTTAGAACGCACTACAATTACGAAGGTTCGTATCGTAGATCATTATCAAAAAGCGAATTAAACAAAGCAGGTTTTTTCGCAGCACAAATAGTTTGTAGCGATCAAATAAATAATTTGAGAAAAGGCAAAACAGTTCAAAGAATTAATTTGGATTTAATATCGTCAATATTAAATAAAGCAATGAAAGAAAGCATTGAAAATAGAATTGATATAATTTATGATTCTGTAGCTGGTTTAGAAAGAATTCATTGTCTTGAAGAAAACATTGAACCGATATTAAACTTAAGTAGAACAAAAGATGTGGATGTATTTATTGGAGAAAAACATTCATCAAATACAACTTTTTATGAATTGCCAAAACAGTTTGACAATTTTCCAAAAGTTGCAAAAACAAAATATGCTGTTATTCCGCGCAATTCGTTAAAAAATTCAAGTGATCTTATAAGAACTTTATCAAATATTGTAAAAGAGCAAAATAATATAGTGAATTTTATAGTTACAGTTAAGAAAGAAAATGGAGAAACATTTGTTGAACTCCTTGAAGAAACAGGAGCTGCATAATGATATTAACTGTTGGAGAAAAGAGTGATAAATCATTATATAAAAAAACATATATCTATATAGAAAAATTAATACCAAATAGAGTAGTTATGAATAAAAATGCTTATGAAATAACATATATAGATAAAATGTATCACCTTGATGGTTTCGAAGTATCCACAGAAAATGATAAAGTTATAAATATAAGATTGTTTGGTTTTCATGTAAATTGTGATCCAAATACAGACATTTATTGTTTGCCAGAATTCAAAAAAGGAGTTAACCTTACTCCAGAATATTTAAATTTGATAATAACGAACATTCAAACATATTACCTAGATAATTGCTTTTTCAATCCGACAGGAAAATTACTTCGGTATGAAAAAATGAAATCAATGTATGTCCAATTAAATCAATAAGGAGTATATATGCCAAGATATCAATCAGAGATAAGTCCATTAGAAGATTATATTGAAAAAGTAACAAGAAACATTATTGATGAAAGAGAAACAAAATTAAAAGAGGAAGATGCTAAAAGTATAATTGATGCAATGATTCCAGAGATTGAAAAAATTGTCGCCAAGGTTGTTATAAAACACTTAAAAGCGATATCAGTATTTGTACAAAATAATTTAAAGGAGTAATAATGTATGCCAAAAATTCTCAACTATCAAAAATTCTGTGAAGAATTACCAGAAGTTACATCGCTTAAAACTATTGGAAAAAGAAAATTTCATCCCAACGGTTTATTTTCTGAGCAAATATTCGGACCTGTTAAGAATTATACTTGTCAATGTGGCACTTATTATGGAATTTCAAAATCCGGAGGAAAATGTGATTTATGTAAAGTTGATATTACAAACAGTGATGAGAGAAGACAGAGATTCGCAAAAATAATACTTCCAATGAAAGTTATAAATCCATTGATGTATGATTTGATAGTTGACATTGGAGGCAAGTCTATTAAATCAGCTATTGATGATTTAATGAAGCACGAAAAAAGTATAATGTATATGGATGCAGATGAATTTGTTGTAACAACATCAGATGATCAAATACCATCAGGTGCAACTACATGGGAAAAAACAGCTGCAATATATAAATTAGTTGAGGATGTTGCCACTACTTTAGCAGAAGAAGGAATTGAAGAGTGGCAACTAATCCTTGATAATTTAGATTCATTATTGATAGATCAAATTATTGTGCTTCCTCCAGATTTAAGACCAGTATCAAAAGGTGGTGGTGGTAAACAATTGATGGACAAAATAAACAGATATTATGTCCAGATATTAACAAAGAAAGAAATTATGCGCGATACAACTATCAATATTCATGCAGATAAAAATGTTTACTATACATATTTCACTCAGTTACAAAGTGTGGTCAATGAATTATATACACGAATACTTGAAAAAATGGCAAAGAAGGAAGGATTAATTCGTGGAAATATTTTAGGAAAAAGAATTGATTTTTCTGGTAGAGCTGTTATTACACCAGAGCCAACATTGAATTTAAATGAATGTGTTTTGCCATATTTGATGATTCTAGAATTATTTAAACTTCCAACAGCAAAACGAATTATTGAATTGGGTCATTTTAAATTATTAAATAAAGCTATAAATTTTGTTGATCAATGTATTGAAACAAATGATCCTGTTCTATTTAAAATTGTTGAAAAAATTATTGAAGGTGAAGTTTGCATTTTGAACAGACAACCATCATTACATAAATTAGGAATGCTTGGATTTTATATCAAGATGTCTCTTGATAAAGTAATTAAAATACATCCGTTAGTTTGTACACCATTCAATGCAGATTTCGATGGAGATCAAATGGCTGTATATATTCCAGTGAGTCCTGAAGCAAAAGCAGAAGTAATAGAAAGAATGTTTGTTACTAAAAATTTAAGCAGTCCATCAAATGAATCTTTAACAACAATACCAAATCAAGACATTGTATTAGGAATTTTCTTTTTAACATCATCAATTAAAGATGGAGAGCAGATTTTCAACGATTGCTTGCCGCTTGATTATAAAACAATCAAAGGTCCTGTAGATAAAAAAGTTTTAATGTTTGTATTGAACGACATTAAAGATAATTATCCTGAAGATGTTACTGCAAATGTTTTGGACGAAGTTAAGAAAATAGGATTTAAATATGCAACATTAGTTGGTTGTACAATGTCATTAGAAGATTGTTATTTTGAAGGTTCTGGTGAAATGCGAGATAGACTTTATTCAAGCAAAGATCCCAGAGAACAATTGACGGCATTATCACATCATGATGTTGTAACTGAATTAAGAGAAAAGTTTATGTATTCATATTTAATTGATTCGGGTGCAAGAGGTAGTTGGGATCAGGTTAAACAGTTAATATTAACACGCGGTTTTATATCAAACTTCGATGGAGAGATTTTACCTCAACCAATTAAACATAGTCTGATTGAAGGTTTGACTGAAGAAGAATTTTTCTTTTCAACATATGGCTGTAGAAAAGGACTTCTTGATGTTGCATTAAACACAGGAACATCTGGTTATCTTTCAAGAAAATTAATATTTACATGTGCCAACTTACAACTGGATTTAGATTTAGATGATTGTGGAACTGAAGATTGTTTATCAGTTGATGTATCAACAAAAAGAAAAGCTCTTATGTTGGTCAATCGTTATATGAAAACTGATGCTGGATTAGTAAAGATTACTGTAGAATCATGTATTGAGTTGATTGGCAAAACAATCGAAATACGAAGTCCAATTTTATGTAAAAGTCCAAAATTATGTAAAACATGTTATGGAGATTTATATAAAAAGATAAGTAGTAGATTTGTTGGAATCATTGCAGCACAAACTCTTGGTGAGCGAGCAACACAGTTGGTATTGAGAACATTCCATACATCAGGATCAGCTATAATGAATAAAGATCAAAGCAATACAAAAGGAGCCATTGAACAGAAAGATATCATTGGCGATTTATCTGCAGTTGCATCATTACTTCATAAATTCAAAGGTAAGACATATGAAGATATAGTTTCTTCATTATTCGATGTATATGATAAAGATATTTATCACGTCCATTACGAATGTGTAGTTGCACAATTAATGTGGAGTAATTATAAAAAGTGGAGATTGCTTGAAAACAGAGATGAAGTAAAACCTCAATATTTCAGTATTCAGAGCGTGCCCAATCAAGAAAGCTGGATATTAGCAATGGCATTCTCTAATCCAAAACGATCTATTCTTCAAGGTATTTTATATGAAGGAAGATATACAGGTGTAATGGATAAAATATTAAAAGGAGTTCGTATTCGATGAAAGCAATGAATCTTAATGATAATACTAATATGTTCGATGACCTTTATGATATTTGGGCAGGCTCAGAAAATAATATATGGAAAAAAGATAGTCGTGAAGAAGACTTATCACAAAGTGCTGGCGTGGAAATACATATAGAACCAGATGATGCAACATGTATAGAAGATATAACATCATTTATTGTAATTGAAGATGTTATGGGATCTATTAAAACTAAATACTCTAGACAAATATGATGAGAGATCCAAATAGAATCGAACCAATACTTGGGTTAATAAGGGAGATCTGGCATCGATATCCAGATCTCCGCTTAACCCAACTTATTATGAATGCTTTAAAAATGGCTAAAGATCCCTATTATGTAGAGGATGAAACTTTAAAAAAAGCATTAGAAGAATATAAAAAAGAAATGATGGAGGAAAAACAATTTGATAATAAATCCAATTTTCAAAATTCAAAATGAAGAGAATAATATCTTCACAATTAGAAAAACAGAATATGAAAAAATTCTACCTCTTGTTGAACAAATAGTAAAACCAGTTGAAAATATAGGATTTCAAATAACTGAAGTAGGATTGAAAGACTCCAGGTTTTCATCGGGTGAATTATCAAGAACCATTAAACAGACGTTGGCAATTAAATTACAAAAGGGAAATTCAAATATAGATTTGAGCATTTTCTTACCAAAGATTGTTGATAAAAATTATATTGTTATAAATGGTAGAAGAAAAATACCTCTATTTCAGTTGTTTGATGTTCCGATAGTTACTAGAGGTGAAACAATAAAATTAAGAACCAACGTTGCAACATTAATGGTTTATAAAGATAAAAAAGATATACCCAGTATTAAAGTTAGTTTTTTGGGAAAGAAAGTTGCTTTTTCTTTATTAATGTTTGCTTATTATGGACCTGAAGCATTAGATGAAAGATTTGATTTTGCACATATAAAATATGATTCAGGTAGTGATGTGATGTATGAAAATTTGATTGAAGATCTTGTTCTAACATTTAATGAATCAAAAGGATATACTCAGGATGATTATATTCAAGAATTGGGTCGTCAATATTCAAGATATAATTCTAAATCGAAAGGTGAGGATGTTATATATGCTCTTGAAGTTATTCCCCAAATTGATATAATGACATCAATGTTTTTAAAAACAGGATCGTTGATTGAAGAATTAATTGAGATTATTAAAGATCAATATGTAGATGATATGTTATTTACAAATAAGCGTGTAAGATGTTTTGAATATATGATTTTAGCCAAGATTTCTAAAATTATATTTGATCTATGTTATTCAAATAGAACAACGCGCCAACCAAAATTTAATATCAATTCAAATCAGATATTAAGTGAAAGTAATGTATCAGATATTATTCAATTTGATTTTTCAATTAATCCAATTGAAGAAATTACAAAATTATCAAGGATTAGTCTTTTAGGACCTGGAGGTTTTAAAAGAGAAAATATTCCAAAACATTTAAGAGATATTTGTCCTACAATGTTTGGTAGAATATGCCCAGTAGATACACCTGACCGTGACAACTGCGGGGTTCTACAAAACTTAATACCAAATGTTTCATTAGATGATAACTTACAATTTACAAAAGAAGTATGTAAACATCAACCAATTTCAATACCAGTTTCAATGGTTCCATTTTGTGAACATGATGACCAGACAAGACTTCAGATGGCATCATCACAAATGAGACAATCAATCATGTTAAAAGAATTTGATAGACCAATGATTCAATCAGGGTGTGAATGGTTATATACAGATCAAACTCAATTCATTAAACGAGCGAAAAAAGATGGAGAAGTTATTCATATAGACGATAAGTTTATTATTGTTGTTTATAATGATAATGAAATTGAAATGTTTAATATTGAATGTAGAAAAATATATGTTGAACATTTAGATTTTATGAATGTATATGTTAAACCTGGAGATAAATTCAAATCCGGAGAAATTCTTGCAGAAAGTAATTATTGTAAGAATGGCGAAATCGTATTCGGTAAAAATTTATTAACAGCTGTAATGATTTACTATGGAAATAATTACGAGGATGGTATTGTTATTTCAGATAGACTTGTTAAAGAAAATACACTTACATCAATTCATTATCAAGATTTATCATTTACATTACCACCACATAAGGTATTGTTATCATTAACAGAAGATAAATACAAACCTCTTCCATTTCAATATGAAAGTATTGCAAAAGGGTCGCCTTATGCAAGAATACAAAGTTTGTCTGAAGATGATTTATATTCACAGTTTGGTGAAGAAACATATCTACAAGCAGAAAGAAAATATATAATTTCTGAAGTAAAATTATATGCAAATAATTGGAATACAGATATACCTGAGTTCAATGACTGGATTGAAAAGACATTGGAATCTCAAAAAGATAAAGAAGATGATATCAAGAAAATTATAATAGATAAATTTCCAAAGGATGAAGCAAAACAAATCATAAAGGAAAATAACTTAGACCTGTTCTCATTTGTTGGTAAGTATAAAAACAAACGAGAAAAAATAAATGGAATTAATATTCAAATTACTGGAATACATCAAAGACAAATTCAGGTCGGAGATAAAGTTGCAAATCGACATGGAAATAAAGGAATTATTTCAAAAATTGTTCCACAAAATAAAATGCCAACATTAGCTGATGGAAGAACTGTTGATATTTGTATTAATCCATTAGGTATAATTTCTCGAATGAATATTGGTCAGTTATATGAACTTCACTTGTCAAAATCATTTTATGATTTGAAGAAAAATTTGTTTGCAATGTTTGAAAACAACAGCCAAGAGGAAATTAAAAAATATCTTTTGGGATTTATATATATCATTGACAAAACAAAAGATGGATGGTATTCGAAACAATTTATACTTGATATGCCTGAAATAATTACTCCAGAATATATAGAAAATTTAACAATGATACAACCTCCATTTGAATCATGTAAAATGGAAGATCTGAAAAAAGCATTAAATTATACAGATACAAAATTCAAAGAAAAAATATATGATCCAGTATCTAAACAATTCATAGAGAATGAAATATCAGTTGGTTATGTATATTTTCTACGAATGGTTCATATTGCAGAAGAGAAATTAGCTGCACGTGGTATTGGTAGTTATGCAAAAAGAACTCTACAACCTTTGGGTGGAAGAAAAAATAAAGGTGGACAGAGATGTGGTGAGATGGAAACAGCTTGTATTATTGGTCACGATGCTCCAATAAATTTGTTTGAATTCTTAACTACTAAATCTGATTGTATTGACCTCAAAAATAGATACATTAGAAATTTCATTGATACGAATTTAGTTGATGAAACCAAAAAAGCAGATACAGTACCAGAGTCAGTTAAATTGTTGAATTCATATTTAACAGTAATAGGAGTTGAGCACAAATGATAAATCCACGTGGTGATTATATCTCATATACAGACCAAGCAACAACTACACATTCAAATTACAATCTTTATGAAAGAAATAGTAGTTTTGATCATTGGCACCAAAGTTCTATTCACGAAGCAAACGATACAATACGTCAATCTGCAACTAACAGACCGCCAGAATTCAAATTTGAATTTCCAAAAACATTTGATATTGAAGAAGTAGTAGCATCAATTAAACTTATGGATGAAGTTGAAGATGTTGTCGAAGAGAAAGAATTCATGTTTGACCCGAAGGAGTTAGATATATGAAATGTCCAGAATGTGGTGGTGAAATTGGTTTTAGTTATATAACACCAACTAGAAACTATAGAATTGAAAATGATATAATTATAAGAGATGATGCATGGACAGGACCACAACATGATGAATCTTATTTAAGCTTCCAATGTACAGAAGATACTGAACACAATATAGATACACCTGAAATAAGCGAGTGGTCAGAAAAAATAGAACATGATTTTTATGAGAGTGAAGTAGAAACTTTATAAGGGGAATTATATGGAAAAAGAATGTTTACCAGATATACAATGCACAAAACCCGATATTCAAATTCCCATAATGGAAGTCGGAGTTGAGAATGTTGAAGTTCCATTTAGATTAGAATCTAAGTATGGCGGTTTTCATCAACTAAATGCTAATGTATCATTGACCACAAATCTTGATGAAAACACCAAAGGTATTTCAATGTCTCGACTCCTTCTAACATTAAAACCGTATTTAGATTTGCCATTAAAAAGAACTTTAATAAAAGAGATACTTGATAATCTTATTAAAAATCTCGAAACATCAATGGCATCGATGAAGTTTGAATTTAGAATGCCAATTATTAGAAAATCAATTTTGTCAGATAACGAATTTCCTATTTATTATAAATGCAAATTTCAAATGTTAAGACAAAAAGATGATCATGGAGACAGCACTTGGTTTTATCAAGGAGTTAGGGTTCAATATGCGTCCTATTGTCCTTGCTCTGCTGAACTCTGTGGTGCGTTAGATGAAGTTGGTTATCCTCATAACCAAAGATCATTTGCTACCGTTCTGGTGGAGATTGCTGAGCCTCATTACGTCTGGCTAGAGGATATCATTGAAGCAGTTGAGTCTCAAATACATACTCTTCCATATCCAATAATCAAAAGAATTGATGAGCAAGAAATTGCCAGAATCGCAGCACGGAATCCAATGTTTGTAGAAGATGCAATTCGAAAAATATCTCATGTACTTAATACAAAAAGAGGCATACAAGATTGGATTGTAAAATGTATTCACGAAGAATCAATACATACTTCTGAAGCAATAGCAATAAATTGGAAAGGGGTTCCAGGCGGTTTTGACGGAAGGTTTTTTATATGAATAAAGAATTGTTTTTTCGAAAAACCCAACCATGGGAAGAAGATAGTTATGAAGTTATAAGATCATCATCAAAGTATAGAAATACTACTTTTAAATCAGTTTATTCTACTATTGTTAATTCAAATAAAATATATTGGAAGCTTGGAGATCTGATTAAATTCGATAGTGGTTATCATGATTATTTTCTTAGAAATAATTGGAGATATTGGTATTATAACGAAGAGGATAGATATAATTATATAAAGAATAATTGTGGAAGAAATATAAAAGTTCCATTATACGCCGCAAATGAAACAGCAATAATTATCGGAAGATATAAATGGACAAAATATAAATATTCTACATTTTCAGATTATGGTTCTGTTGTAATGATGTTAACAGGAACTTCTATTGGAAAAGTTAGAAGATACTATGTCTGTACCCCTTGGGAAAAAATTGATACATATCCATATCATACCAATGAATATCCTGAATTATTTCAAGGAGTAAATCCTCTTAGTGATGTAAATACATTTTTACAAAAATTAACAGAGACTATCGGAGCCTTATGACAAAAGAAGATGTATTAGAACTTTATTCTAAAGAAAGAGAATATGAGAAGTGTGTATTCGGCGACTATAAAAATGTCGAATCATTAAATTTCGCAAGTTTTCTTATATTTATAAAAGAATACTGCGATAAAGCATTAACTGCTTATTCTGGTAAATGGGAAAAGGATATACCCCCATGGCTTATAACCTGTAAAGAACTTGAAACAGATGGAACCGCCCCAGTAAAAGCATACGAAGAGCTCATAAAAATTATGGCATTAGCAGGAGCTGCGCTAGAAACATATACAGATATAAATCCTGCGAGATGGCGTGAAGATTTAGAAGCTCACATGAAAAAATGGAAAATATAAAATAAAGGAGAAATGAACAAACATGGAAACAGCAAATTTATCAGATATGATTAAGGATGACACACCCACAGTATTTGAACCAGAAAATTTAGACCTACCCCTTGAAACTGCAGCGCCAATTGAAGAATCAGTTGATGCGCCAGCCGAGGCACAACCAGCAGAAGAAGTAATTCCAATTACTCCTCTCAACATCTGGTTTGAATCAAATTCAGCAGCTTTTGAAAATGTAAGAGAAGTTAAAGTTGCTATTCGTGGAGTTGATCCAAGTCAAACTTTGATCATGGCAGTACTTGATGGCAAAGATGAAATTGAAGGAAACCCAAGTCGTGATCTTCAAGTATTTAAAAATGCAGACACACAGCCAGTATTGAATATGCCTGCTAGTAATATGCAAATTTATAATAATGGATTCAAACTGGTTTATCCATATGAAGACAATATTGTTATAAAAGCATATGGCGTACGAACAGGCCTTATCTGTGTATTCTGTAATGTAATTGCAAATCAATATGTTCCATATAAAGTAATCAAAGTAAAAAAGAAAGATGAAGTAGTAGTGGTTCCAAGATGTGAGGCATCTGATGTTGTAGCAAAACTCGCTTTAGATGCTGATCTAGAAGCATTACAATTGCTATATAAACAAAGCAGTAAATCGGTATCAGAGATGACAACAAATTCGTCGGTGATTTCATGGTTGCTTGCAAGACAAAGCGAAGTAACCGATATCAACCATCACCTGCAAATTGATAACGTTATTATTGATATCTTATCTTAAGTAGTTTGAGATGGGCGAAGTATTCATAGAGAAATCTATGAAACACAGGCCCTGCTTCGCCCATCTCATTCTTAGGAGTTATATGAAAATAAACCCAAATTTAAATTTAATAATGAAAGATTTATATCTTTATGATATAGAAGCATGTCATTATAATATTATGAAACAATTGGGATTAGATATTTCAGAATTAAATGAAAATGATAAGACTGAAAGAAACATCAAGATTGGACAGATGATGCGTAAAAATCCAAGACTAACATCTGTTCTTAGAAACACTACCAGTTCAATCATTGATGAATACATAAGAAGAAATAAAGTTCAAGATGATGAAATTGTTATTAGACAATATGATGGATTGATATTAAACCGAGGATTACAAGAAACTAATATTGGAAATATTCCATTAAATAAAAGAAAGTTTTATCAAATTTTCATCTGTTCAATTGATCGATCAAAATATATATCACTCGATAATGCATTTAAAACATCTGTGAAAGGAGTTCCATTTAGATATCCTCATATAGATGCAATCTATGAAAAAATATGCAAATTAAACTTTGGAAAAAAGGGTGCAATTTTCAGAGGGCTACAAATAATAAAAGATAATTTTTTAAACTCCAATGATTCTAAATTGTTTGGGGTTCCATTAAAGAATGGAAAGTTCAACATATTTCTTACCCGTTATGGAGAGATGCAAGTATCAGAGCAGACATTGAAAATAATGGACACGGATGACATTGATAAACAACGATATTTTGATTTCTATATAATACCATTTACAAAGAGTATTGTATATGAATATGTAAGGTGAGAGGTGATTATGGGAGAAAGAATTTTAAATTTAGCAGCAGGAAAATTAAAACCAATTGATTTACATTTACCAGATACAGATAGCTTTAATTACTTTTTGGTTAATATAGATCCAATGTATTATCATTATGATAAAGCAGAAGATATTGAAAAAGAATATGATACTTGGAGTGGTGTGACATGTAAAGAATTTTATTGTGTTGAAAAAGCAAGTTCATTCATGGAACGGACAAAACTCATATTTGATAGAGTATGCGTTTACAGATATCTTGAACATGTCCCTTTTACAGAAGTAGAGTATTTTATTTATCTTCTATCTACAGTTACAAAAAGCGGTTCGATTGTTGATGTAATTGTTCCAAATTATGAACTTTTAGCAGGTATGATATCACATGAAAATGTTTATAGTCGTGGGTTTGCAGCTCATAATATTCTTGTAACAACTGAACTATTGAATGAACCATCATGTCCACATGCATCAATATGGACAAAAGATAGAGCTAAATATTTCTTCGAATTAGAAAAGAGATTTAAAATTATTAATATACAAGAAAACTATCCATTTGATGGAAGAGATATTTACTTAAGAATCATTGCGGGAAGAGTATGAAAAAATTATTATATCCACATGCAGCAGGTGATTATAATATTGGTGGTCCCCATAGATCTTCTTATCATTATAATATGACATCTCAACCTACCAGAATGGAAAAAATATATAAAGCTAAAACTGTAATATATTTATATATGGATGGAACTGTTGAAATTGCTAAAGATAGAAATGGAGATCTGGGTATGGTGGATATAGATAAAGTTTCTAAATATTTTTCACAGATTTTAGCAGAAATGAAATTAAAACGTACACAACTTGATATGTTTAAAGAAGGACTATCCGAACTCCTTTATGAAGCAATACAAAAAACTTTGAAGGGAGAATACTATGAGAGAGATATTTGCGACCAGAGCACAAGAAATGGGTCTGAATGTAATAGGAGCGCATAAAGGTTTATTTACATATGTTGATATCTATTCAGAAGTTGTTTATAGACAATTATATACAGGGTTTATCAATGTAAGTGAGGATGAAAAACATCCAACCGATGCAATTCCAACTCCACTTATTGCAATATATACAAGACCCACACCAGGTGACGATTATCAATATGTTGGTTTTGTTTCTGATTTATACCAGTTCATTGGGAATGATATATTAAACCAGCAAGTAAGGAATTCAATTCAGGAAATTGGTATGCCAATTGTAACTGAAAATACAATTATGAGTTCAGATTATACAAGGATGCGAAATGAAATCATTATCAGGAGTAGTCAAAATCACGCACAAACCGGAGACGTCCTCCCAGTTATGGTTGTCAATAACAGTTATAATGGGACTCGTGCTGCTAGTATTTCTTTTGGGTTGGCTATGGATTATCACAGCGAGCGCACTATTTTTGCTTTTTCTCTTGGTGAGATGCGTCAGGTTCATATCCAAAATTCTACCACTGAAATGCGATCAGTTGTAAATTCATATATGCAGGTCTTTACAGAAAACATTTCGGATATGATTACCCAAAGTTTTAATAGTAGACTAACAGAAATAGAAATGTTAGGAGTTCTTGATCTAATTGAAAAATATGGTCGTAAAAGAAGAGATACTATTTCAACTCTATTAGAAGAAATTCAACCTGCAGATGCTGGACTACCTTCAGCATGGCAAGTCTTTTTAGCTATTGTTCGATATAGCAGTTTTGAACCGAATCTTAATATGAAGAGATTACTTGAGAATGCTGCAGAAAGTGTTCTTGTAATACCGCCCCGAATGTATGAAGTTTTAAACAGACTTTATTCATAAAGGATCCTCCGAAAAGAGAGGGGGTTATATATTATACCCCCTCTCATTTTTTTTGGAACAAAATATAAAAAAAGGAATAATTATAAATGGCAAGTTCAACACCTTTAGGAAGTGCATGGCATCCTGGAATTACATATGATTTTATATTAAAAATTGGTGATGAGGATCGTTCGACTGACTTAACTAAAGTTGAAATAAGATCAACAGTTAGTGCTCCATATCAACATATATTTTTAGATGTTTTAATGGATGCACATGATCTTCTATTATATGATATGTTCGGACAACAGCTTATAAAATTAAGTATCATATTAAAAGGGAAGGTACCAGAAGATTTAGAACAGGTTAATTTTGAGTTGATGTATATAGATACAGATACTGAATATAGAACTGGTCAGGCAAGTGATCAAGGAGATCAATTCGAAAGAACTAAAGTACGATTGAAAACTGTTTGTGTTGATGCTTATCGAACAATGTCAACAATGATTAATAAAATATATTTTAATAAAACTCCATATGATATTATAACAGATTTAGCAAGTATAGTTGGAGCTGAAATTGAATATGATACAGCTGGAAGAAGTAGTTTGGCAATAGATCAATTATTAATACCACCAACTACTTTTTATAATGTAGTTAATTATTTAGATAGAACATATGGAGTATTCAATGGACCAATGGCATTTCATACAACATATGATAATAAAATTAAACTTCAAAATTTAAATTCAAAACCAAATATGGCTCAAGCAATAACATTACATTTATTAGCAACTGATATGAATATGGAACCAATAACAACATCAATGGATCCTAAAGTTTTCTACACTACTAGTCCTGTGGTTAGTTCATATAAAGGAAATGCCGTCTTCTCAGTTGAAGCTCCAATAATAAAATATATTGTAAAACCAAGAAATGTTTTATCAAATACAATCAATGTAGAACTTGAATCGTTTGCATATACATATGGAATCATTGAAAAAAATAATCCAAGAATATATTATAATTCCAGCGCAATAAATTCTAGTAAAAGAATTGGTTATGAAAAAGATCAAACAGGTTATGATAACGATAGAACATTTATTGTAGCTAATTTAAGTCAAAATATTGCTGATATGGCAACGACAATTGCAACTGTAAGTGGTAATCTTCCAACTTTAAATCTAATGGTGGTTGGAGATCATGTGAAAATAATAAGCCATTCAGCTGATCATATAAAATTAGGTGGATCATATATTTTAAAAGGTTCTGATATTCAATTTGTAAAAGCAACTACTTGGGAATCAATGGCAAGATTGTATATGACAAGAACTAATGTTGCTTCACAATAAATAGAACAAACTATAAAGGAGTATGGTATGCAAGAAGCTGCACAAATAATAAGCAATATAGAGAATACAGGTAATTATGTTGCGGAATATTTGCGTTGCAAAAATGACTTTCATTATTTCTGTAGTCATTATATTATGATTGAAATACCTGGAGAAGATATTCTTTTAAATCCGTATAATAAACAATCGGAATTAATAGATACAATAGAAAGAAAGAAATATGTTTTAGTATTGAAAAGTAGACAGATTGGTATATCAACTATTATTCAGGCATACTCTGCTTGGTTAACAGTATTTTTTAATAACGTTGTTATTGGAATTATTTCTAAAGATGGCGCTGAAGCTACAGATTTTGCAAGAGTTATTCGTGGAATGGTTGAAAAACTTCCTGATTGGATGAAACCATTGGGTGGCTCACAAGGTCGTGGATTATCAAAAAGAACTGAACGGTCATTTATCTTAACAAATGGTAGTAAGGTTTATGCTTCACCAGTTAACCCAAATGCTCCTGATAAAACTCTTCGTGGTAAGGCATTGACATTTTTGGTAATCGATGAGGCAGCATTTGTTGGTCACGTTGAATCAGCATGGACATCAATGGTTCCTGCTCTATCAACAAACCAGATGCAAGCCCGTAAAGCAGGAATACCTTACGGAACAGTTGTTCTTTCAACGCCCAATAAAACTATTGGTATTGGTCAATGGTATTTTGAACAATACATGCGCGCCATTTCAAGAGATGATATTTTTGAACCATTTGTAATTCATTGGAGAATGATTCCTGAATTAGCAAATGATCCATATTGGTATAAAACACAATGTAGATTATTCAATCATGATCATAAGAAAATTGCTCAGGAATTGGAACTAAAATTCTTACCAGCAGAAGGTTCATTCTTTGAAGCAGATACAGTTGAGAAGATGCAAAATGCCTGTATTGAACCAATTGAAAAACTTAGAGTTTTCAATGGAGAGATATGGAAATTTCAAGATGCATTAGCAACTAAAAATTATATGATCGGAGTTGATACAGCTCCTGAACATGGGGCAGATAAATCAGCTATTACGGTCTGGGATTATCAAACACTAGAACAGGTTTGGGAATATCAAGGAAAATGTAAGGTATTAGATTTCTTGAAAGTAGTTCAGATAGCTGCAACTCAATATAGGAATGGACCAATAGTAGTTGAATCAAATTCATATGGAAACCAGGTTGTAGAACATTTAGGTCGTAGTGATTTTTCAAGTAGATTATATAGAGAAAAACGAGGACCAAATACAGTAGTTCCAGGACTCTCAAACAATGCAAAAACACGACCATTAATGATCGATGCTTTATATTCATATTTAAGTCAGTATCCAGAATCTATTAAATCACAAAGATTAGCTCTTGAATTAACAGGTTTAGTATCTAAATCTAGTGGTAAGGTTGAAGCTGATACAGGATGTCACGATGACTTAGCATTATCAGCAGCATGTTGTATGTATGTAAGAAAATATGATCCACCTCTAATGCTTGAAACAGATGGTGGTGTATATTCAGGAACACTTGATATGATGAAACAAATTGTTGGATTCAATACTGATCTGCCATTTGAAATTAGCAATAATGCAATTATGAAAGCAGTTAAAAATAATTTAGATAAAAATCTCGGATTTGTGGATATCATGAGTTTATATAATAAGGAATAAAAAATGGATGATAAATATTTAGAGGAATTATTTGCTCTCCCAATTGGTTTAGAGCTTGAAGCTATTGTTGATGGAGTAAAATATTATTCATCACAAAAGTTAAAAGAATCTTTTATGAAATCAATTGGAGCTTCAGGTAGAGCAAGTCATTTATATAAGCAAATTGAATCATTAGTAATGAAAAAGAAATTACTTGTCCCTTGTTTTTTATCTAAAAATATGTTCAAATATTTAAAACATAAAATGTTTGGAAAAGTTGAAGACACATCATTTGCTGGTTTTTATTTATTAACACAAAAAAGAGTTTTTATTATAATTGATAATAACACAACTATAGTTGGTACAGCTAAAAATGATTTGATTGCAAGTACAGTTATGCATGAATGTGTTCATTTATATGCTGATAGAATGAGAACCAATTTTTTAAAAACATTTTTTCCAGAATTAGAAAGATATTATATTTCATATTTTTCAAGAGTTTTTCAAACAAGTAAAAAACCTGATGTTACTGAAACTATTAAATTTCTTTCCAAGTTTGAATATAACAAAGATTCACAATCAATAAATAAAGTATTAGTAGAATATTATTATATGTTAGAGAAAGTATTAAAACCGATAAGCGGACTTGATGAAAGGACTTTTATATTAACATTACAAGGACTTATAGTATCAATAAAACTTTCATTAATGCAGTTCGATGTATTCGTAAGGATGTATAGACAATATATAAATATATTAGGACCACTCGATAGAGCATATCAAGAAGCATTTGGTAAAAGAAATACTTTTACAACTCCATATCAAGAACTATCATCTGTGTCTGAAGTTATATGCGTCCTTTCTGAAATGAATCCATCACATCCAAAAATTAAGAAGATGTTCAAAGATATGGCATAGGAGTATAAAGTATGGCTATACGAAATGACAACGATTCCTCACCAGGAAGTATTACAAAAACTGCTGATGCACAAATGGATAGAATTGGCAATATTAGCAATGTATCTAAAACTGTATCTAACATGCAGAAGAATGTAAAACAAAAAATAACTGAAACTAGAAATATGGCGGAGAGTTCGAAAGATATAAGTTCGATTCAAAATTCAATGCTTAAAGTTTTAGATAAACTTGGTGATACTGTAGCCGCTCTTTCAGCTGGAGTTAAGACTGTAACTATTGATACTGCCAGAGCAACAAAAGAGGCAATCAGTGATTATAGTAAAGCAATTAGCCAGGATATTAGTTTTAATAAACAAAATGTTGTTGCAATGGCATTAGCTAAATCTACTCCTATATATGGATACTTTGTTGCCAAGTTTATGGAAACAGATGTTTTCAAACGTGCAGCAGAGAGAATGAAACAATCTATTGGTAATGCATTTGGTAGTGTAGCTAAGCTTTTTAGACGAGGCGGAAGACCTGAAAAAGATATAGCAGTTCCAAAAGAGCTTAGAGGTAAAAATATACCTCATATGGCCAAGGGTGGTGTTGTTGGTAAAGGAGGTTTAGCCAAACTGCATGCCGCCGAAGTAGTAATGCCTATTGATAAAATTCTAAAACGAATGGATGAGGGTGCGCAGGTATCTAGAAATTTAAGTAAAATCATGGGCAAAATGATTCTAGAACAAGCAGCCTCAACTAAAAATTATCAAGGAATGATACTTCATGCAGAAGATAGAGATAAAAAAGAAAAAAGAGGTATAGTTAAAGATTTTTTTAGAATATGGAGACAAGAAAAAGAGAGATCTAAAGAAGCTATTGATGTCAGACAACTTCGAGAATTAATTAGTATTAGAGAAGTACTTGGTGGTGATTTAAAAATAGCACCTGAGGTTTGGAGTAGATTGTTATATAAACATCCATATTTTAGAAGTAGTGTTGCTGCGGCAAAAGTTACTATAGCAACAGGAAAACTTCTATTTTGGAAACCATTCTATTTTTTACTTAAGAACCGTGGTGGTTATAAAAAATTTCTATCTAAAAAAGAAGTTCCACTGGAAGCGTTAAATCAAAATATAGGTGTATTATTTACTGAATCAATGTGGCGTTTTGATAATATGCTTAATATATTGAAAGCAATTGCAGAAGCTGCAAGAGATACATCTGCTCATTTAACTGGTAAAAAATATCAAAAATTAACAGGTATAGGAACTGGAGAATGGTCTATAGCTAATTCTCTTGGTAAAGCATTGGTAAAAGCATATACTCTTCCACTTAGAGCACTTGGCATGATACCTGATTTAGGTGGGCTGGGAAAAATTGGAAGAGATGCTGAAAAATTTCTTTTAGATAATAAATATACGAAATCTAAAAAAACACATGAATTATTAGGCACCGGAGAAGAAAAGAAAAAAGGTTTAATGGGAAGTATAACAAGTGCGATCTCATCTTTTGAACAGAAAAGAATAGAAAAAAATTTATTAAATAAACAGTTAAAGAAAGAGAAAAAAAGGAGTATAAAAGCAGGAAAAAAATGGGATAAATATCTAGATCATTTGGTAAATAGACTTCCAAAAGAGAAAAAAGAAAAAAAATTAATGATTACATATTATAAAGAACAATTAAGCTTAGGAAGAAGAATCAAAAAATATTTAACATCTAAAAAATGGATTGAATGGTTAATGTATATATGGGGAATTTTATCACCAATGCTTCTTGTTTGGAAAACTAAATTATTTAGTTTTTTGGGTATTAAAGCTCTAGGTCAAGGTTTTCTTGGTTCTATTTTTGGAAAAGGTGGCCTTATAGTAAGAGGAATATCTTCTTTATTTTCATTTGTAAAATTAGGTATATCCGCACTTTGGACTGTAGGGAGTCCAATATTATCATGGATAAGTGGTGGATTTATGACTCTAGTTACATCAGCTCCATTTTGGGCAGCATTAGCAGCAGCTGGAGTTGGACTTGCCATTGGTACTATGATCAATGAATATATAATTAAACCAATTTATGCTAAAATGGATAAAGAATGGGATAAAAGTAAGAAAAGCAATAAAGATATAGTAGATAAAGCAAGGCAAGAAGGTATGGCCGCATCTAGAGATCTTTCTTCTACCAGTGATGCAGCAGCATTTAAAAATATAAAACAGACTTCTCTTATGAGTTCTATGACTGGTTCTATAGAAAGAAAGAAAAGTATGTCTGGCTTTTTTGGCGGAGCAGAATCTGAAATAAGTGCAATAGACTATGCTCAAGGTGCATATCTAAATGAACATATTGGTGAATATCTAAATTATGATATTAATGAAATAAATGCATTAAGACAAAAATGGAATGAAAATGATGGTATAAGAACTAGAGATTTTAATGAAACTCCTGATAAGTATGGTAGATATAGAGAAAAAAGATTTCTTGAATACATGAAAAGTAATCTAAAACCATTATCAGCAGATGTTTTATCATCTCAACGATCAGCAAGCGATATGGCAAGAAGAAAAGCTCAAATAGGAGAAATAGGAAAAAATGTACAAAATGCAGCAGGGAATCTTGCTGAGTCGGCAAAAGCTGGAGCTCAGGCCGTAATAATAGATGCATCTAATTATGCATCTACATTAAATCCTAAAGCAAAAGAAGCATTTGAAACAGCTAAAAAATTTTATATTAAAGAGTTTGGTTGGTCTGAAGAATATGCTAATCAAGTTTTGATGGATCTTGGAACAACTTCTGGAAATTTAATTGATACATTCAAAGATACTAAAAAATTGAAAGAATTTGGAATATCATCATATAACAACTTATCTGCTATGGGTAAAGAAGCAGCATATAAAGGTCTTGACGCGCTACATAATATATCTAAAAATCCCGAACAGTTCGCAGCGGACGCTTCTAAAAATATGGGCGGTTGGCGTTCAACTATTCAAGATAAAGCTGGAGCTTTTGCTGATAAAACGAAGATTGTAATTAATGAAGCTACTATTGCATTAACTAATGGAGAACTTATGGAAGGTCTTGGTGATAAAATCGTACAATCATCAAAAGATCTTGCTGAAAAAACAGTGAATGGTACTAAAGCTATAGTAACTACAATTACAAATGTAAATCAAACCACATCAAATAGTAGTAATGCTAATGTGTCTTCTGGTGGTGGTGGTAATGGTGCAGAAAGTAGAGACTTTTTTGATAGACTTCTTTATACAGGAAACTATCGTTAAGGAGAAGATAATAAAATGGGTGTTATAGATAAAGAATATTCAAAACCAGTTTCAGAAATAGGAGAACCCAAACCGATATTAACTCTTGATTCTGTATTTGGTTATCCTCCGGATAATTTATTACCAATTACAAATAAAATGATACGAAAATGTTTTCCTGTTGCAACTTTTATACCATCAATTCCACATTTTGAAAATGGACTTGATCTTTTTACAATAGAGCCAGCATGGGGAGATTATAATACATTACTACGTGAAAATGGTTATTACAGTTCTAATACCAACTGTATTAAAGTTGCATTTCTTGCAGATAATTTTCCTACTGATACATTTACAAACGAATACGGAGAAAACTTTTTACAGAAATTTACAGATGTTGCATCAGAAGGAGCATCATCAATAGCTCAAATGTTGGGAGCAACTAGTGCAACACAAGTGTTTGGTAGCCTACGTGATAGCGCTTTAAAAACTGATAATCTAGCTATTAAAGGAATTGGAAAAGGTATGGAGTTTGTTGGGGATGCTGCTAGTGCTGCGTATACAGGCTTACAAAGCGCAGGTAGTGTTGGTAACTTTGCAGCTGGTTCATTGAAAGTAATTAATGAACTTATGGCAGGTTCAAGAATAGACTTTCCTATGGTTTGGAAATCAAGTTCTTTCCAACCATCATACTCTATGACTGTAAGATTATATAACCCAAACCCTCAAAGTGAAGATTATACCAAGAAATACATTATAGGCCCCATCGTTGCTTTAATGTTGTTGGCAACACCCAGAGCTAATGACAGTTCAACATTTACATGGCCATTCTTACATCACATTATATGTCCTGGATTATTTGAATTGAATCCCGGTTTTATAAGTAATATAACTATAGTAAAAGGTGGTGATCAACAACAAATCTCATTTCAAAATAGATTGGGAATGGTTGATGTTAGAATAGATGTGGGTAGTTTATATAGCACTATGTTGGCCGGAACAAGTAAGATTAACTCCACTAGACCTACTGTTAAAAAATATGCTGAAATATTATCAGGTTTTAAAGATACAACAACTCGAGAAGCTGATAATCAAAATTATGAACCACTACCCGGAGATGGTCCTGAAGGAAACCGAAATGCTGGACTTAATAAATTTGATGCATTAGATCTTGGGAGAAGGTATACTCCTCCAACTCCAACTTTTAATAATGCTTCTACTCTTGGTCGACAACGTAGACCCCCAAGTCCAAAGATTTCTGCTAATGCTACTGGACAACCAGATATAATAGATAGAGTTACTAGTGAAGCTAAAAGGATTTATAATGAGATTTTAGATCAACTTCCAGCGCTACCATTTTAACATACAGTATTACGCATGGTCATTGTTAGATAAAACGCAAGGTAGGAATGAATTATATATTGAGTTTGTGTGGTGTATGAATTGAATGTTTCTATATAACCAATATTTTTTAATACATTTAATAGCAAAATGTTTATTTGTTGTTTGAAATATATTCTTGATCTAGTTCGCTTTATTGCCATCATACTTTTAACATGATCAAAATATTTTGTTCCGCAAAACATAGATTTTGTATTAATATCTTTTATAAATAACTGCAAAATCAATCTAATCTCATCTGCATATTTCATATCTTTTAATTCTTTGCTAATCAAATCGGCCAAAACAGGTTTAACTTTAGTTATAAGAATTGAGTCTTTAAATGCTTTTTCATCTCTACTTTTATAAATAGTTAAATTCTTCACTGTCGTATCAACTACACGTTTTCCTCTTTCTAATGTTTGACTCTGATATTGATTTCCTTCTTCATCAGAAGCATCAGTATGAGTTTTCAATGCATCACCTGAATTCCAAGCTCGATAATAATGTTCAGCAAAACTCTTAACACTTTGACTAATTCTATGTCTTGATACTGATATAAATTGAATTATACCATCAACATTAAATGTTTGAATATCTCTAGTATATTTTTTCTGTAACTCTTTTGCTAAATGAAACAGACTATTTGCAATTGTTTTTTCTCTTGAAAATAAATGAGTTTTTGTTAAAGTTTCAAGTGCATATGAAAATACTTCATCGCTGCAAAATTGTTTGAAATGTCTTTTCATAACATGAGCATATTGTCTAACCATATGATATACTAATGTACTATAATATAAATTATTATTTTTTTTATTTAATGCATACCACATTACAAACAATAATAAATTCGTGGCTGGTTCATTTGTAATATGAAAAGATTGAGCAATTGTTCCTTGATATGTTCTTTTTGCAAAATTTTTTAAATCCTTATCCGTCAAACCCGTCTCATTTAAAATTACATGATATTGATTTTTATGAGATGGAATGAAACAAGGTTGGGACAAATTATTCACATCACTAGAGACAATCTTCAATATAGTTCGTTGAAGACTGATTGGATTTATTTTTGATTTTTCTAATAGAGTTTTCATGATTATTTAAATATCTTCACTTCTATATCATCTTCTGTAAAATATACATATTCAGGACCATATTCCAATAACTGTTCTTGAGTTAAATTAATCAAATCAAAATTAAAGAATATGTTAGATTCAGGTTTTATTAATCTGCAGTGTTCTACTCCATCAACTTCTTGAACAACATCAATTATTTCAGAGCGATAAAGATCTATTTCAATTCCAAACCTACTACTAAATGCTTCAACTAATGCTGTACGCACAGATGCCGCAAGATCTGATATTGAACCTGTATATGTATTGTTTTGAAATACATCTAATTTTAATTGTAGAGGTATTAAATAATTTGGCAGAACCCATCCGGCTGCACTATAAATATATTTGGCATCTTTATTCTGAACATATACCATATCATCTGTATTCGGTTCAGTAAAATACCAAGCAACTGCTGTTGAATCTCCAGTAGAATCAGTAATAGTTGCACATTGAGCAATATTCCCTTCATGCCCTTCAAATTCTCCTTGACCATTCAATACAATATATCTATCTCCATTATTACATGGAGCTACTGGTCCACATGGGTCTCCTGGATTAGATCTAAAATCAATAACAGGTATTATATTTACTTCATTTAATTGCATATTTTGTAAACGACCAACAGTGTTTCCAAACTTAACATTTACAAAATCAGTTAACATTTTATAATTTTGAAATTGTAAATTAGTTAAAAATGATTGAAATACAAGAGATTCAAAATCACGTTGATTAACAGCATCGTAATACTCTTTTTCAATAGCTGGTATATCATATACCATATAACCTGTGCTGTCCATAAGCACCACATTTGATCGTGTATAGTTAACCATAGATTGTCTAAGAACAAATGTGTTTTGATATCTTCCAATCAAACCTTCAGAAGGATGTTGTAATGTAAAATAATATGTTAAATCGCCCTCATCAATTACTGAATAATCGGGGAATTCTAAAATAAATTCATTTGCAGTAGAATCATTAATCATAGTATAAGTAGCGCCAGTCTCTAAAATTTGCATTGTTGCTGTGACTGCTTCGGGATCAATTGCAGTACTATTATATTTTAAACGATATGTCGCTTCTGTTGTTCCTGACGTATCAACAAGTAAATTATCTACATATAAACTATAATCAGAATTAAAACTTGTAACTAAAGTAGGTACTTGTTGTAATTCAAATAATACATAACTATAATCTGCAACAGTATTAAGAGGATCAATTATCATATCAAATAAAGTATAAAATTCAACTCCATCAATATTAATAATTGTTTTTCTTGGAACTAATGTAGTATTAAATTCTGTAAATGCATTTCTTGTTGGTACAATATCATTTAAATATAATAATGTAATAAATAAACATATTTCATTAACTTTAACATCAGATCGTTTTAATACTGGTAATGAATTAGGACCAAGTGGAGAATTATCTATAATAATATTCGAATCAATATAATCTTGTTCGGTAACAGTTCTTTCTAATGCAGCAATATTAGCAATCGCATTTCGTCTAACCTCTTCAACTCCTTCTTCATCTTCACCGCCAGATGCTGCAACTGGATTTACTATTTCATAACTAACTAATTCTGTAACACCAGCATCTGTTTCATTGTATATTCTTTCTGCTGATCTAATAACACCAGAAATAACATTACCATTCGTACCTCCTGTTAATGTTAAAGTTACTCTAACTGTACTTCCAGCAACAGGTTGATAACCAATTATACCATTTCCAAATGCAATATTAACACCAGCATCAGTTCTTCTTAAAACATATCCCTTGGTATTTTCATCCATTAAATACAAACTGTTATAATTATTATACACATTCCAACCTGTTTGATTAGGTCCTCTTACCTCAACTACTATTCCAGCAAGTTTCCCATCAAATGGAACGTCAATATTACTAAACTGATATACTTGTAAATCACTTGCAATTTGAAACTCTTGGATATCTGAAGTCAATTGTCTAAAGTTAATTGCAAATGAAAAAAATGAATCATCAATAACAACAGGAATATCAAATACTTTAGTACCTTCTTGACCTATTATTCTTACAGATGAATTATTTGTTATTGTTATTGTTGTAGTATAATACGTAGTAAAAGTTACATCATCATTAGCATATGATTTAAAACCAATAGGAATAACAATTTCAGTAACTGGATCAACAAAACCAAATGGGACCTGAAATAAAATATCAACGGATGAATAACTAGCTAATTGGGGATCATATCCAAGAAAAGCTGCTAAGTTATAAATTGAATCGGGTAGTTGTGCTTTGGTAAGAAAGAATTCACGATAAACAGATGTTTGATAGAACATTAAATTACTTGTAAGTGTTGCTAATGCTTCTACAATAAAAGATAGGAAAGACGACTTCGTAAGATCTACATTCTCTAGTTCTAAATATTTCTTCAATTCTGCAATTATTAAATTTCTATTTTCTTCCCTAGATGAGTATACCTCATATGATACTGTATCAGCCATTTTTTATCCTTTTATACTAAATAGAATCCGCTATTTTCATCAAATAGACTTTCTTTACATCTATGTCTAAGTACTTCATTTTTTTGTAATACTGTTGTTAAATACTCTGAATCTTCAAGAGTATGAATCTTTTTATCATATTCAAAAAATGCATATGTATCTAAGACCTGTGCATCAAGATCTCTTTCTGTTACACTCTGCTCTACTTCAACTTTTAATTTCCAAAATGTTCTGTCAGCATTTACAGACTTCTCAACTCCTGATACATTAAAAACTGGATATGTATCATTAACAGATCTTAAATATGCTTGTTCTAATTTAATTTTATCATTTGGTAAAGGAGTAAAATTATATGTGCTTGGTATAACAAATCGTGTTTCTCCTTCTTTAACATAACCAATTTCTTGTCCATCAAAAACAGTAGATATATCTTCAATATAATAAACAGGAAGTAATAATATCTTATTCCATCTTACACCTGAAAGATCTCCAACTCTATCATATGATCCAGCAAATACATTTTCATCTTCCCATATTGTTTCTTCTGAATCAATATGATAGTAAGTTGTAAGATATGCAACAACATCTTTACTATAAAAATCATATATAAGTCTTTGATACTCATGTATATAATCATATATTCTAGTAAATTTTTGAGTTGACATTAATCTGCAGTCCTTGTTAAGAAATCACTATATGTAGAGTCATCAAACTTAACATCTAATGTTCCCTTTTTTCCCTGGTAATTTGCATATATTATTACATCAAATCTTCTTCCATTTGGATGTAAAATAACATCTATACTTTCTATAGAAGCTCTATTATCATAAATTTGAATTCTAGCAGCTACCTCTAATTTAATACCCTCAACTGTTGTATCATCTACAGGTTCAAAAACATATTTATATATGTCACTTCCAAAATTAGGATCATGTAAATATGTTCCCCTTGGTGTAAGTAATATATTATTCCATGAATTTAAAATAACATTTATATCTTGTACCCTTTTAAAATCACCACCAGATGAAATTAACGAAAGATAATCATACAATCTATCTTCTGATCCGATGACTTGCATTTTAAAACGATCAAGTAAATTAGCCATTATTTTCCTCTCTTGGCAATTTCATCAGTTATCATCTTTTTCTTATCATCTTCAAGATCAGTTTTCCATTTTAAATAATTATAAAATCTTTTTATCGGCATCATGTTCACATTTTCATAACCTTGTTTGCTCATTTCCATACAAGCAAACATGTTAGATTCAAGCATCTCTCGATACTTGTTAATCATATCAGAATGTGAACACCATGCGAAAAAAGTTTGAAACTAAATCAAGATCAATAAGGTCTTCAACTCCACAATGAACACAAGTAGTTTTCATTTTTAGAGTAATACCATATTGTCCTAATTCGTCCCTATATCTTTTATGAATGGCTCTTTTGTCTCTTGAAGGTAATGACATATATGCATCTATAATATCACCACGTTCAGAATAAACAACTGTATCACCTTTTTCAGGATCATGTTGGAATTTATCAATGATAAGTGTTTCAGTGATAACGTCCATATTAGAATCTTTACCAACGCCCTGTGTTTTGATTGCTATCATTTCATCATATAGAGTTGGTTGTTTTATTGTACAAACAACACCCTTAGATGCAGGAAGATCAACATGAAATCTCTTTTCTAATATTTTTTCTTCTGGATAAGGCATGTAGTTGAATGTGGCTGATGCCTGAACTGTAACTGGATATTCTCTTGTACAAGAACTACATGTAACATCGTAATTTCTTATTTCTTCATAAGAAATATGATACAGGCCATATAACAAAGCATCCCTATCCTTTAATGTCACACTTTTCAAGAAAGTATCATAATCAATTATTTGTTCAGGTTTTTCTACGATGGATTCAAAGATACATTTATTAAGATGTTCATGAATCTTTGTGGGGGTCATTAAACTTCCTTTTAATCTTTCTTCCTCTTTCACAGTTAATGACCTAACAGTAAACGACAATTTTGTTTGTGGAGTAATAACTTCATACTCTGGAAACTTCACATCAAACCCTTTAAACATTTTGTACTCCTCCTTTCAATTCGTGTCTATCGATCTTCAATACTATTAATCTCAATAGTAAAATATATTATCCTTTGAACCAGGATCAGGATTTATAAATTATCCTGATCCTGGTTTAATTATTTAAGCAGAAATTCTTGCAGCTTTAGCTTTAAGAGATGCAACTTTCGTAGCAACTGCTGCTTTACATTTTGCAGGATCTTTTGATTTAGCACAAGTTCCTGATGCTGATTGAATAGCAGATGCTTGTTTCATAATTGCAGCTTTCTTATATTTATTCATACATAAAGTCTTTGCTGCTCCTTTTTGGCCAGCACATGATTTAGCAGCTTGACTAAACATTCTCTTATAAATTTTATAACCGGCATAAATTGCTAGAGCAGCCGCAGCAGCTCCACCTGTAGCATATCCTGCTGGAGTGGCAGCAAATTTACTAACTGCTTTTCCAACGTTACCAAGAGCACCAGCTTTTTTAGTAGCTAAATCGTAACCAGCTACTTTAGCTCTTGATGTTGCTTGGGCAGTTTGGGAAGCAACTTTACCAGCTGTATTTATAGCAGCAGCTTTACTTGGAGTAGTCATAGCTGCAACTGACTTACCTTTACCAATCATTGTAGCAGCTTTACCTTTAGAACTACCCGCAGCAGCTCTGACCAATTCTGCTTTTCTAGCAGCTATAGCAGCAGCTTTTTGTCCAGGAGCAGCAGCATTAGCTATACCAGCTTTCTGAGCAGCTGTATTGCCTGTATATTTACCAACTACTCCAGCAACTTTTTGTTTAACTCCAGTTACTGCTTTTCCAACGTTTTCAGCAGAACCGCCTTTTTGTATAGCAGCTGCTGTTTTACCTCCAACAGCTTTACCTTTGGCAAGCATTTCACCAGCTTTACCTTTAACAGCTTGTACTCCTTTGCCAATAGTCTCAGCAGATCCAGCTTGTTGTACAGCAGCTATCTTTGGAGCTACAGCAGCTTTACCTTTGGCAATTACTTCTCCAGCTTTA
>Ga0114918_10000436_pt1 | contig 35975 bp, 17 predicted proteins | sample LantaG_FD_87015 | JGI IMG/M metagenome (GOLD analysis project Ga0114918, IMG submission 87015) | Deep subsurface microbial communities from Baltic Sea to uncover new lineages of life (NeLLi) - Landsort_02402 metaG | ecosystem: Environmental > Aquatic > Marine > Oceanic > Sediment | place...
AGGCTACCAAATTTAACAAAACCAAACAAATTTTGATGTAAAGGTAAATCCTGATATTCTACATTGATCCAACCGGCACTGGGTTCTGTTATTTGAGTGGCAAAGCCACCTGTGTAATATGGGGGTAGTGGAAGGTCGGGTCTAAAAACAGTACAACCCCATTCATTATCACGCCTTATTCGAACCTCCATAAAAGAAGTCCAATCCATTTCTTCTGGAATAGCAGAAGAAGAAGAGTTAGGGATATATGGAGTTGTGTCGGTACGCGGTATCCGCCAAGAATTAATGTCGTTACGGTCGGACCCCAACCACACACCCAAAGTTCTTTTTGCAGTGGTAGGGGCGTTGAAGGAATAGTTCAAAGAATCCCATTCTACAACCGCAGCGGTGCCAGAGGTGTTGGAATTCCCAAATTGAAATTTAGTATGGGTGGTAGACCCATCAAATGAAGAAAGAGGTACTGTGGGTGCCTGTAACACGTCATCTATGACAAGGGTTACCGAATCGGTAAGTTGGGATGCTATCACCCGATAGTTATGAAGTTCCCCATCAGTCCAATCAAAAGCATAGTCTTGAAGTATCCCAGCACCAATAGTGAAAGCCACCCTAGTTGGATTGGTGTAAAATTCTACCCGAACCCGATAAGGGGTACCACCATTCAAAACACTTTTGTCACCTACCTCAGCCTGGAAGTAGGGGGATGTTTCAAACAACCCATTGGCAGTATAGGATTTGATCGCCAACCGTGCCTCAAAAATACGAAGACCCTCATCCGTGAAGGTCAACCCTGATACGTCGGGTTCACCCGTGCCGTTGGTGACAAATAAATCTTTGGTGTAAAAGGTTTCCTGTCCATCTATTTTAGTAGTGGTGAATATATGTCCATTCACCTGTTCGGTCACGGCATTCACACCTACTGATCGAGTCCAACTGTCATCCTGTGGTAGATACAATCCCGATAAGGAGAGGGTGGGTAGATCTAGAAGGGTTCTAAAAGCGGGTGCTAATGGATTTTCCAGGTATAGGAGGGTACCCAACTGAATTTCTTTGATGGTGTCATTGATAATAACCAATGCATCCCCTGATCCCAGGACACCACTTTCTAACCTAAAATCAACATCCACATCAATTTGGGCATTTTGGTCAAAAAATGTTTCTACACGACCATAACCAAAAGTTTGATCCAGTACACTATTGCCAGAGGTACTTTTCAACAAAAGATTGTTGGTGGGGTCTATTTGTGAAAAACCAAAATCTTCCGTGAAAAACCATTCAGAGTTGGGGTCATTTTCAGGTAGTACATCCATTTCGGAAGATACTATGAAACCCTGTGACATAAGGGTGGTTTGATCAGGAACCACACTATAACGATAAAAAGACCACAAAGTATTATTGGTAGCTTCCCTTGAGGTAGAACCCCAAAAAACTTGACCCAAACCTGTGGTCAAAAGTTGCAGGGTGGTATCGGGGGGTATTGAATAACTCGGAGCAGTGCCGTCTAATTCCAAGATCAATCCTGATAAGGCACCTCCCAAGAAAACCTGGACCGATTTTGTGTTAGGGTTCGCTACCATGCGGTAAGAGGAAATCTGATTAAGCCAGATCACTTCCAGGTACATGCGAACATAACGGTTACCAAATAATCCGGGGTCTGCTGGAAAGCTACCGCCTGTTATCGTAATAGTGGTGGTTCCATCCGTTTGAGCCACGATGGTGTCAGTGGTATAAACACCGGACTGGGTACCCGTCAATATTTGAAACCGTCCCCCTGGTAGAAAAGAATTAGGCACTTCACTAGTTAAAGCCCTTAATGAAGTGGGGGATGTGATCTCAATATCTGCACCGGCACCCACCTCCCAGGAATCTTCATCTTGAGGTCTGCCTACATCCGTGAGCATCCCTATGTGTTGAACACCATTGATCAACAATGCCCCCACCATGTAAAGGCGACGGTTATCGTGGAAACCAAAAGACACACCTGTGAACACCCCATCTAAGGTGTAATCAGTGATCTGGAATCGTGCCGCCAAATAAACAGTAGACGGGAAAGAAACATCAATGTCCCTATAGTAATAAGCGGAGGTACCCGTTCCAAAAGACCCTGCGGAAGAATCGATTAATTCGTATACTCCATCACCCAAGATAGGTAGCCCTGTATCCACCCCAAAGGGGGTCCATACGGGATTTGCATCTATGGGGTATTCGGTACCCTCATAGGATTCCGCCACTCCTTCTGGAGTCAGGTTGAACCCTTCAACAGCCACCGAGTGGGGGTTCTGGTTCAGAAGCATGGTAGCAGGGTTATTAAGGGATGCAGTGTACGCTCTTTCAAATCCCAAATAACGGTGGCCTATCTGGATAGGGGAAGGTCTATCATCGAAAGGCCCCAAGACCACCGCAAAAGGGAACCTACCTTGTGACGCAGCACCCAAGGTGGTGGAGGTAGAACTAGAATTATGACCCGAAGCGCGATCCCACTTATTTAGAACCAAACCCAGGGTATTGAGACCTTCCAATTCCATGATGGGATTGGCAAACCATTTATAGTCCACCTCTACGGTGGTGGACCCTGGAGGAAGTAATGGAATGGGTACCGCAAGGGTGATTTTCCCAATCCAAGGATTCACCTCTGATATAACCACAGGTATCCCGTTGACCCTTACTTCCACATCTTGTTTGGTTGCAGGGGTGGCATCACCCCAACCTTTGACCAGAGGGCCTTTTTCCGTCAAAAATGAATCGTTCGCGGTGGCCCCCGATCCCACGAAAGTCACAAAGTTGTTGTGTAGAAAATTCCAGGTACTTGAATATATGGTGGAGGTAGAGGTGATGTTCATACCTCCTATCAAAAAATCACTGATTTGATAGGAGGGGTCTAATGTAAATTGTGATCCGGCATTACCACCCAAAATACTGGCAACACCTGTAGCGCTTACCACGGATTCTGAAATCAAGGGGAAGTCATTGAATAGAACCGAGTAAAAGTCACCCTTTTTGTTTCGAAGCAGGGTGACTTTATTAGAACCTGTAGACCAAATGGCCGGTGCAGATACGTTCAAGGCCCCCGAGATCAATTGGATTTGATCCTCTCCCGCCACCCTCAAGAAATTAATATCTAGTTGTGTGGCACCATCCGAAACAGACAAGGTTCCCATGATGGTATCAAAGAGGGCAGGGAAAAAGGTGGTGCCTGTTACATTGAAGGTGAAATCCGCACGATATGTGGAGGTGGGTGTGATTTTACCCGTGGTATCTTGGAAACCCCAACCATAGGTGTCACCCAAGTCTTTGAATAAAGACAACTGAGACGCCGCAATAGTGGATGAACCAATGCCTATTTCTGATCCCGTAAAATTAGTAGCGGCACTTGGAAGCAATGAACCATCATATACTATGGCATCAGCAGGACTTATGGATAAGTCATAACTCAAGGTGGTCATACCAGTCACAGCTAAGGTAACCTGTGAAGGGTCACCAGATGTGGGATGTGTCACGCTTTGAATGGTGAGAGGTATGGGGTAGGTGGTGGGTGGGGTGATAGCTATTCCATAGGCGGAAACTTCTTGAATACCTGGGGTGTATTCCGCTTCGGTGAGCATATCCTGATCAAAATCAACGAGGATTTGGGTACCGGTGGGGGTACTCACAACATAAGTGATATCTGTACCGAGGGTCAAAAATTCCACATCGGTGGCTGTCAAATCTATAATGTTACCCACAAGGTCCACAGGGCCTATTATACGTACGGTGTACTTGCCACCCAGTGTTGCCCCTGAGGTCTCTACCAACACAGAGGTGACGCCTCCGTTTGGGCCTAAATTTTCGATGGTGACTGAGGTGACGGTAACAGGTACACCATAAGTTGCGGTGACGGTGTAATTGGTACTAAGAACCAGATCCGCATTACTCAGCATCTCTTCGCAATAGGTGACACGGAAAGTGGTGCCACTTACTGCGAGGACTTCAAATAATGGGTCAAAGGCATCTCCCGAACCATAGGGTTCTGTACCATATGGTCCAATGCCGTACCCCGCACCTGTTTTTATGCTGGACATGTTAATTCCTCAAGAAACAAAAAAAATCGAAACATTTTCCCCTGCCACATCGTGGGGTATCTGCACCCCTAAACGATCCACAGAGACACTATAGGTTTGACCTGTTGTGGTCTGAGGCATCCTTACCGTCAATCTCAGTATACTGGAGTTGGGGCGTACCCCTGTGATGGGATTGAGAGCCGTTGAAAAACCCACAGGTCCACCCTCTAATCCCAATAGGGTGCCTAATCGGTATTTACCCGCATTAGGCCCATCCAAAATAGTGATCACTTCACCCTCAACAGCCAATCTAAAATCTTGGTTGACATCAGTTATGTCATTTCCAGATATGGTCAACGTGCCTGTCAATCCCGTAGGTGATGTGGTGTAACTACGGGCAGTGGAGTCCGTGCCAAAAGGAAACACCAAAACATCCTCAACCTGATAAATGCCTTTATTTGGACCTGCGGTTATTTCCAAGAAGGCACCCACGGATACGGGTGAGAAAACTCGGGTGGGGTCGGAAAATAATCTACGATCCGCCAAAGTTTCACCTACGGAACTGGTGATAGCTTTGACCCCCAGGCAAAACTTACGGAAATCCTCGTAAAAGAACATATCCATGTCCCAAGACATGGAATCCTCAAACAGGGTACCAAAAGCTTCTTTAAACAAATGCCGGTAAGTATATAGGGTATGTGCTGGTTTAAGGGCCCTGATTACCAGAGCGATGTTGGATAAACTGGTGAAGGGGTCCGTGGGGAACGCATCACAGTTTTCACCTGCGGACACATTGATTTCAAATTCAAACTGCTCATCAAACCCCCAAGCGGAATTAGGGGTGTCTCTTGCGGCAATCGCTTTTTCGATTACCTCTACCGTTCCATCGGTAACCAGTTCAACCCCTTCTTTTATAGTGTTCTTGGTGGCCCCTTGCAGTAACAGGAGAACCATGCGTTTCAAAAAATCGCGATAGGACACGTCACCATCTATTTGAGGGATACCACGAGACTGATCCGGGAAAACCAGAGAACCCAGAATTTGATATAAGAATTCGGGTCTGGTGAAGTCATAGTCACCATCATAAAATACTTCTTGGGCCACCACCTGTATCTTTGCGATTTGTTCGGCGGCAGCTTGGAATTGCAACGTATAGTAGGGACCCATGGTTTGCGAGAAATAGTTGGAGGGGATCACTTGGAAAAAAACTTCCAGGATACGTTCCACTTGATCTCGACAAGCATCCTTCCACTGTTGCCCAACCGTTCTTACATAAGAAGGGTTCTGCTCAACAGAAAAAGGTAAATACTTTGTTGGGTCATCTGCCATTTTCTTTAGTGTCTCTTTTGGTGTCTCTTTCAGGTTTATCAAGTACCGGTACAATCACCACATGGTGTCTCAAGTCACCACCCGGTGTGATATTGGTCTCAGTCTCATAAGTATATCGTATGAAAGATATATCCAGGTCATGGAGTGCAACTAAATCCTTCATTATTGATCCTGATCCTCATCATAAGTAAAGTCTAAGTCACCCAAATTCAAATAGGTGGCATTACCGGGATTAATATTTCGAGTAAGGTCATCGGTACCCACCACATAAGTTACCGTGTAGTCATGGTTACTAGGAACATCTTTAACCAAAGCAGAGTCATACAGATAACCAATCGAAACTTTTTGACCATTGGTGATGCCACCCGTGGTGATTCGACGTAATCCTACAGGGATGGTTGAACCCCCCTGAACAATGGTGTAATCCACACCCAGGGTATAGGTGGTAGTTTGTGCTAAATTCTGCACCACTAAGGTGGTTGTAAATATTTTCAAATTACTCAGAAGTGTTACATCCGTGTTATTCAAATTATGTTGTTCATTTTGGATTTGAGTTACACCCCCAGCCAGCACCACCAAAACTCTATTAGCCGTGAGACTCTTACGAGTTGTCACTATGAAATTTTGGGTTTCCGTGGGTGATATGAAGGGAGACAAAGCCGCCAATGTAACATCATCACTATATCCAGGAATGGATATACCCTCACTCCCAATGATGTAGGAGTTACCGATGGCACCATTGAGAGGTGAACCATTCAGTGCCAGGGTTGCCGTCACCAAATTGGTTTCGTCATCATCTTGAAAAACCCCCCGAAAAATACTGGGTAAACCACCCCCATCCGTGGTGGCATTTTCAAGGGGGTCATTGATCAGATAAACGGAATTCAGTGATGTGGACCATTGAAGTATCAAAGATACATCCGAATCCTGATCCGTGGTGATCACCTCACGAATAACCTGTGAATCAGAGGCTCTTACCATTTTGGTAAGGGGTACTTCGGTATATGAAACTACACCACCCCCACCGGCATTTTCAATAACATCAATGATATCCGATTGACGTACGGGTTGACCTAAAACAAGTGAATTGAAAAAATTGGTGAGGTCTGTTCTCACATCACTATCCGCTTGTGCGGGTTTTACCCCCGATTCCAATACTATTGTAGCAGTAAGGTCCACGGGTACTTCAATGGCTTCTTTGACCAGTACATCAGCCGTGATATGTCGTTGTGTATCGATTTCTTCTTGCGCAATTTTGATCAGGAGATTGGTAAGGTAGGCCACCTGGAAGTTTTCATCATGCTCATAAGAAACCAGGATGGTTTGACCCGACACGATATTCCCCGTCTCCACTCTCTTTATCCCAATGGGTGTGGTGGAAGTTCCATCTATGAGGGTGTAGTCAGGTGAACCCGCTGGGTCAAAGGGACTAACATAGGTGGTAAGACTATCCTCAGAAGTGACCACAATGGTAAGAGGATTAATACCTAAACGGTCCAAATATTCGGTATATTGACCCAAGATCACATGTGTTTCATCCAGAACAATCACGGGGTCACCCGAGGGTATTGCAACATCGGGGTCTTGGTTGTCGGTGAGTTGCAAAAAGTCTCCCGCCAATGTGGAACGCCCCTTTTTCAAGGGGTCTTCCAGTTTGTATAGGGCAAATGCATCCGGGTCTACTTCACCTGTCACAGATCCGGTCATGGATTCGATTTCCCTAACGGGTTGGCGTGACAACACATATTTGTCGGAAGTTCTATAACGATAGTCTCCCAGAATCACCTGGGTTAGGGTAAAGCTTGCGGGGTCATTGTAAGTGCTATCCAAACGAATCGCGTTATAGGAAATGATCTCCACATTGGTAAGGTTGAAAATATGACCCGTGCTGATATTTTTGAGTTCATACCCAAACGTGGGGTGATCTAGCATTTGTATAATGGGGTTAGCAGACGTTAATTTGGGGTCCACCGCCCGAAATTCCAGATTATTAGGGTCACCCACCACTACAAACTGGATGTCTTTAGCAATTTCAAATGTAAATGCAAAATCATCGGTTACGGTGGCTAGGTTTTCACCCTTGATCCAAAGGTCTACCTTACCCAATCGGTGGGCCTGATCCACCGGGTCATAATCCCGTTGCATGAGACTGTCACCCGCTGCCACAATGCGGACTTGTTCTACCCCTGGGACATCAATGATGTTTTTACGGTAACCCTGTTCGGTGCCAGAGTCCACCGAGGATAAGACACCCTGTGCCTCCGCTGCCAAATCTCTATTGGATTGCACACCCGTACCCCCAAAGGTAGGGGCTTCATTGATCACGGAAAGTCCTGCGATAGCATTTTCCGTTTGCGAAATTTGCCCCGCTGCCAAGTTGCCAACTTCGCCCTCTTCTTCGGCCTCCACAGAAACACGGACTGAATATCGCCCGGTAGTGGCACTGAAAAAGGAAGCTATGTTCTCTATAGTAATTTCTGCGGCTTGTGTGGTTCTAAATCGAGTGCTACCCCCCAATACCACAGACCCAATGGGTAGTGGTATAGAAGCAGGTGGCCTTTTACTCGTGTAATAGGTGACTTCACCCCTGGATCTCTTACCCGCAGAACGAAAAACACCGTATTTGGAGGCCAATGACTCAAAAGACAAGTCAATTATTTGTTGTACTTCGTCATCCGTTACCAGGAAGAAAGCAGCTTTCAATGCCAATTTATACTGGGATTGATTTACGGGAACCGATTCCCCTGAGAAAGAGGGGTCATCAATTTCCAGCAATGTGGAAAACGATTGGGCCCGGTGGACAAAATCCAGGATAAAGCGTAAGCGTTCGGCCTCAGAGGAAAATGGGTCGATAAATACATCTCGGGTGTAAGAACCCGATTGGATAGCAACCTGAGGTTGAGACCTGAAAATAGAAAGCGAAGTATCCTGAATGATCTGTTGTCTGGTAGTCAGAGGGAAGGTACCCACAGCGGCAGAAATTATCAGGGGGGATGCTACCACCTCAGGAGAAAATGAAGATTCTATCTCCAACTGCCGTGTTTCATCAAAAAACACTGCGGTGACCACATAATACAGTGGGTCTTGTGCTGGAATGGTGGTGTAATCGCTATTGGGTATTGTGGGGGGGGTAGATTCGAAATCTGCATCCCGGTCATGGGTAAAGGTATACTTCCGTGAGGTGACCACAGACTCTACCACGATGGTGGTTCGAACCCTGCTTACTGTTTCAGGTATTTCTAGTATTTCATTAAAATCTGTTTGCAAAATCAGGTCATCTTGATCTTCCTGAGTCTGTAATATTTTCACAAACAGTGGATCTGCCGAGGGGGTACCATCGGGCAGTGAATTAATAACGGCGTCTACATTAAGGGTGCCTATTTCAGAAGTGGATTCGGAAGTAGTTCCCGTAATGATCAGGTAGGCATTAATTTGGGAATACCCTTCTTGACCACCACCCGGAGAGGTGGAAGCGTAGAAGTTGTAACCTCTGACATTGGGGTCATCCAGCCCCTCAACGGTGACGTCTACCACCCCATCCTTGCGTTCTACGGAAATACCTGTAGGAGGGGTTACAAGGAGTCCTAAATCACCCTCCTGAATTAGATTAGCGTCTATGGTAGCCGAAGAGGAAACTTCCCCAGTAGTGGAAATGGATCGGACATCTACCTGATTAGAACCCGCAAGGAGGGTAAGACCCTCTGGATATGCAGAGGGGTTGGGAACAATGAAGGAGGTACCTTCAAAAAAAATCACATCGGGGTCACTGGTAAAAGCGGCACCCCGAATGGAAACCTCCATATCTGCCGTATTAGGGTCAATAACACCACTAAAAAATCTATTGTTTTGGGTCGTGGTGAAAATGAACGTTTCACGAAGAACATTATCGGGACCCAAGAATTTTGGAACGGTGATCGCCATCTATTTATCCTGATGTTAAAAGGGAGCCACCCAACAAGGGTACCACACTGGGAACAGAGAAGACTACAGACAAAGTAACAGGTTCCGAGGATGCATTTTGGATCACCACGTCTACCAAATAAACAGTAGGGTCTTCATTGGATTGCGAGGTCTGCACCGATAAAATGGAAAAAAGCCTCTCTTTATAGGATACCTCTTGATACTTAGATTGTTCCAATTGTAGATTTTGAAGGTTCCGTAGGGCCGAACGAACATCTTCATTGATGATTGCGGCTACAGAACTCAGAGCCTTAGATCCAATCCGAGATCGTATTGTGGTTCCGTACCAGGGACTATAAGGATTGGACCCCCTATCGGTCAGGACAATTTTCAAAGCCGCTTGGTTTAACAAATTTTCATTGTCGATCAGTAAAACTTGACCGGCAAGATCAAACCTAGCGTCATTCTCCTGGTAAGTAGCACGGCATCTACGACAACGTTGAACAGGTACCGAATAGGTGACCTTGAAGATGGGGTTGGATTTGACCACCTCATTGAAACGGGGGTACCTGTTGGTGATCGTATCAGGTCTCAGATACAGACTCCAACTTGGGTATACGGTGCGACCCCTGGCACCGCGTTGTAAACCAAAACCTGCCGCTACTGTGGCAGCACCACTAACGGAAACTCTAGATTCAGGGCCAATTTTATCAATATCGGTAAACACCAAATGACCATTTAGATTCTGAGCTACCATCAACTTAGATTGCAAGGTGAACACCTTGACAATCTGATCGGTGGTAACCCTTTCACCTATGGGTAACGTCAACAAGACGGTTTCCGACTGGGACTTCACCTGTAAAGTGTTTTCATTGCGAAGGATGCGAAAGGGGCCCGAAAGACCGCTTGCCAATTCGGCAGGGGTATGGAACCCACTTTGGGGTACAAAAAATTCGTCATTCACCAGGATACGCACTAATCCCGTAGATGCTACGGGCTGCAATGTTTGCAAGTCGCGGCGATCATCACCCAACAGTACCCGTTCCTCTATGGTGAGGTGAGGACACCTATGAAAAAGTTGAACGTCTTGGCTCATTATGTTTCCATTCCTGGTTTACATTTGTTTATAGCTTACATTACAATAAACTATAGAAAAGATAATCCCAAAAGGTGTATAATGGGGGAACCAATAAAGGAGAAACCTATGATGGATGTAAATTGCCCACTGTGTGATACAGATTTCGAAGCAGATGGTGCCGATGTTTTTGTGGAGGAGGCTTCCGAGGGGGAGATCCCAGAGGCATTTGTGGTGTGTCCCAATTGTGACGCACAGATCACAGTGGAAGAAAATGAATTCAATGGAGGGGGTGAGAATTATTAGGCCATAAGGGAGAGGTAAGCTTCTTCTGCCACGTCAACATAAAAAGAATCGTATTGTGCTATTTTACCCTGGTTTGCCTTCATGCTATTGACCGTACCATCCTCTTCGGCATCGAAAAAAATACCATCTATCAACGCCACTATGTTTTGAACCCTCAAGGAACCCACAAAACGATTTTCATCAAAATCCGGCAACATATATAAAGTACCACCATGGGCCTGTACCAAAAGGTCATCCCGCTCTTGTTCGAGTTGTTCCCGTAGGTCACACAATTTGATGATCCTATGTTCCAGGTCATGTATCTTATATTTGATCTCCCGGTTCACCCACCTCCTGGCACTGGACATCATATCAACCACGGGGTTGGTGTCGTCACTGGGTTCGGTGCGGTCATCCAAGCGATTCCCAATGTACTTTTTGATGGCAGGGAAACCACCCTGGTATTTATGGTAAGTCCCCACTGGTTCATTGTAATTTTTAGACTGAGGTGCCGTGACACCGCCATGGGGATAATTGTCCGCCTGAACGTTGGTGCCACCCGCTTGGATGATTTCGGTTTGATCCGGCATAAAGAAATGTGAAATGTCAAAAGGGTTACCACCCATTGCCACGTAAGCTTGAATCAACTTACCCAACGAAGATTTATCCGTGACCGTAAAACCCGTGCGGTGTTCGGTAACTTGGACCCTATTGGTTTTGGAATCTGTTTCACGCTGGTACTGAACTCGGATCAACCCTATCCGTTCAATTTCCGCGTTAATCACTTCGATCCTTTTTCCTACATCCCGTCTTTCCTGTAGTATGAAGTTACGAAATGCAATCCAATACCCAGAACGGAATCGACTCAATGCACCAAAAGATGACATATTAGGTGGTACCCCCCAAAGAACCCAATAGGGTAGTGATAAAAGACGGGGCCCCACCGGCCAAAATGACCACACCCGCAGAATATGCCGTGCTACCGTCCGGTGGTTTGTTGGTGGAATTTACTAACCCCGCTATAATCCCCTCGGTGCCATTGGCTACAATGGGAAGCAAGGACGCAGAAGAGAATTTAAACTTCACCAACGTTTGAAGTACCGAATCGATACGATTTATCAAATTTTGAAGTTCCGTGACACGGGCCCTCAAAAAGTCAATGTAAGCCAAAATCCCATCTGTGGCAGATTTGGACCCCAACTGGATAGACTTAACCCAACCATTAATAGTTTGAAAAAACTGATTTAGTTCCGGGATCGCGGTGAAAAGACGGGTAGCTACCCACTCCCCATCTTTCAAAGGTCGTGTCTTTGCAGAAGCCGCTATTTGAAGAACTATCCGGGCCTCATTGTACAAGGTGGAATCTATCAGATTTCGGCAGTAAAGAACCTTACCGGACTCTTCACCACGGATCAAGTTTTCCTGGTTACCATATAGCACAGGTGAAGAATCAGCAGAACCCAAAACAAAACTAAAGTCATTGAGGGTACCCAGAAAGGGGGTAGGGAATTTGTAAATAGCCTTGCGTGTAAGAGGATCAATCTCACGGTATTTTTTGACCCAAATTTCCAAATGCGGTTTGACATTCAACACCACATCTATTTCTTCTTGGGTCATTTGAGATTTGAACACCTCATGCACGGATATTTTCTGTGTTTGCAGAAATCCGGGGGTCCTTTTACCTATGATGTTGTTGAAGAAAAAGTTACGTTCCACGATTTCTTCGGCGGCACCCACGGACCAAGGGTTTGCACCCAGGCCATTACTTAGATCAGTGCTTTGCAGTGATTCTAGGATAGTTTGTGCGGGGAACATATAGGCCACATCGGACAGTTCCGTATTTTTTGAATCAGTCCACTTCCAGGTTCTAAGGTTGGTGGTGATATCCGCGATTTGTTTTTCCAATGCTGGAGTTGGTCCCATATCCTCATAAAGTTCACTTGCAAACTTTCGACAAGTCAGTAATAACTTTTGTCGAAAGTTCCTGGGGTCAACTTTTTTCTTTTTGTGTTCACCCTCCAGGTCACGGTACATCTGTTTCAGAATAGTGGAGGTGCCTTCCAATCCCGTTGCGGTAGCAGCAACACCCTGGACCACGGTGGAGGTTTTAGAATCTAATTGATCGTTGACTTGTTGGGTAGTAAGAGGACCACCCAATGCTTGAACCTGCTCGGTCATTAGAGGTAAGTCTGATCGAGAAAGAAATGACACTGCCAATGCTGCCGCGATACCATCCAGAAACTTAGCAGTGTCATTAGAAGGGATGGTAATGGTCGTAGCCTGTGACTTTTCCCCTATGTCCGTGCCAAAATGAAGGTCTTTACCGTTTTTATTAGAGGTAGTTGCCGTTTGCACAGGGGTACCCGACTTGCCAAAGTCTGATTGATCTAGCGTGTATTTAAATTCTTCATTTTGAGTGATCAACTCAGATACGGGGGTAACTCGAACATAATAGGTGCCGGGTTGCTTTGAAATTGTGGCCACGACCTTGTTGCCCTTGACTTCAAAATCTGCCTCATAGGGTAAGTCTTTGGTGTCAATCGTAATGTCAAATCTATTTCCAAGAGTGAACAACTTAGTCGGGGTGATTTGGCGGGTATCCACAAAAAAGGTTCTTTGAAGTAGATATCTGCTACCTTGTTTGAGCAAACTCAAATCAATAGGTACCTTGTCTGCCTGTGTCTTGATAGCATAAACACGTTTCCCACCTTTTCGTAAATTTCCATCAGCATCCACGTTGGCATTGTATTGAATGTCATCCTCGAACTCCAGTTGTTGGATGCCACCAAACAACACCAAGGGTGTACCTGTGGGGTCCACCACGGGGCCATACTCCTTCAAGGTAGTCTTGGTGCTATTATTACCCACTACACTGGGTGAATCAGGTGCGGGACGTTCGTAGAATATTTTGAGACCATCACGTACTGTGGAAATCTCTACCAAAAAACCACCGGGTGCAGGTAAGGGCAAATTAATAGTAGCTGTTTTAGCACTCGAAGTAGATAGATCCCAGGAGACATTAAATTGATCAGGGACTCTATTATAAGCCGCCAAAAAATTAGGAAGTGTTTCAAAAGCAGAAGACAACAGACTGGAAAGGCCATATTTAACTTTTAGGTTATTACCCACAGGCAAGGCTTTATTGTCATCCAAAATGATCTGGAAGAATTCGATAAATTTCTTGACGAAACTAATAATGTCTCGAATGTCGGAGACCTCTTGGACAGAGTGATAAAAGAAAAAGGCACCTACGCTGGAAGCAGTGGAAAAATCAGGTCTTGTAGAATCTTTACGATCCGTAAGACGTGCCACCATTCTACGTTCGAAAGCGTTATAACCGCCCCGCAAGTTATCAAATGGGTAAGTAAGTAAATTCCAGTCACCCGCAATGTAAAGACCAATCTTATCCAGATCTGTTATGAAGGCATTGATCTGATTGATCACCACATCAGTTAACGCCTTCAAGGGGTCCACATACCCTATGGAAAAAGACTTGAGTGTATCCAAGACTGTAAGGACAAGACTCAATCCCGTGTTGACCGTATTTGCTACATTAGTAATAGATGTGGAAAGTGCCTGGACTTCTTGGGGGAATTCCAGATTTACAGTTTTCCACTGGCCAAGGCTAAGGGGGTTTTGCGGGTTGTCTGCCATTGTTATTTTCCGCCACCAAACTTATTGCGGTTGACTTCCTCACCCAATTGGGTGATCAAATCCAAGTCTTGTTGGACTTGTCCCTCCAAAAGAACTTTGATATTTTCCAGGAGTTCTCTCTGTTTGGCCACAATTTCTGGGTCAAACTCCACGTCCTGAGCCTCTACCCATTCCCCTGGTTTATAACCCATTTCCTGAAAAATTTGGTGTAATGGTTTTTGATCACTCATCTGTAACCACCATCCTGGTGTGTGTGGGTGTTTCCAAAAACGCCAGGAGAGTGCGTATTTCCTCTTCTTTAATATGCACAATAGACTTCAATATTTGTGCATCCCGTTCCTCTTGTAGGGGTGTATCCACCCCAGGCACCCAAAGTTTTTCCAAGTCTGCCTTGTGATCCCATTGTTCTAACAAAAACTCTGAGATTTCTTCACAGGTCAACTCAATTTTTTCTTTCATAACTGCTCCTTTGCTTTATCTATCAATATTCCCCAAAACCCGTTTTGGGAATACCTTTCTACCACTTTTATAACCACCATACCGCATATCCCCGTAGGGGGCCATACCCGTGATTTCGGGGGAGGGTGATTCAGCATGTGTTGGGATTTTTTGTTCGGAAGGGAGGGAGAGGGGGAACGATTTCTCTAAGCGGTGGTGAATGCGTTCCAGTTGCCAATTGACGTATTCACCCAAATCGCTTAGGGATGATTCCGCCATCTCCAACAACCGGGTCATACGGAGGAATTCTTTCACCTCCGTATCCGTGAGATCACTTTGGGTCATAAGTTGTTGGTATCTACTATTATCGAATCCAAATTTCCCGATAACCTGAAACACCTTGTCTTTAACGTTCATGGTATAACTCCTAAACAGTTTTAATTGATTTTCTTCGAAGTAAACTTTTTTCCTGTTTCGCTAGGCGTTCAGGAAATTGGGCATCAAATCTTTCGATGGATGCAAGGGTTCCCTCAGTTCTTTGGATCCGATAAGACAACCATGCCAGTCGAAGTGACCTAAACCTATCGCGGTTATCCAAAACTAGACCTATAAGGTCAGGAAGCACTGGACGTACCGACCCACCACTTGAGGGGTCTTCATATGCTGTATATTTGGTTCCAACTTTGGGCAGTACATTCAAGCGTTTGTCCAAGATCCAAAAACGTCTGTCCAGAATGGACAATGAATCACTGTCATTCGTGAAAGGCTGTATCGAGGTTTGACCCCTCAAGTCTGTAATCAGGGCATTAGATAACACACCTAACCCATCCTCTGGGTAGGTGGGCGAACCCAAATCGGAGACGTGTTCGTCTCTTTGGAATACGAAGTAGGAACCGTGTTTGTTCCCTTGAGTCAGGAAATTTAGGTTTTCCAACCAAGAATCCAGGCGTTCTCGCATCATAAGTATAAGATCTATAGCCTCGTTAGAAAACAAGGAAGAGGGTCGAATAATACGATACGAGAAAGGACGCAGAGAAAAAAGATTCCCGGCAAAGGAATTGGAGGGCGAGCCATTTTCACCCGCCTTTGATGTAGGACGAAGGTCCATTTGACCTTCGACCCCCCCTGTACCCGCCAAAGTGGAACCCCCTACTGTGGGGTATACCGCATAACCATAGAGGGGCAATTGGGTGGGGTTTGTGGGAAATACCTTGAAGGGTGGCACCGAAGAGGTATAATCCGTCTCAGGTGAAACTTCCAGATGATCCGCATTAACCGCTATAACCCTATACCAACCCCTGTTGTCATCTAATTCACTGGGGCCCCTTGGGTCATGGGGTAAACCTCGTTCCAGGATAGACACGTCACCAAAGGGCCGTAAGCCCTTTTCAGGGGGTGTTGTTTGCCCAGTGGGACCTGAGACCTCACCAGCGGGGTCAACCACCAAAATATCCCCTACCTGGACACCTGTTGCCGCAAAATTATTCGCGCCGATACCTGTGATGTTGTCATCGTAAAGTTTATTACGGTCTGCCCACAATGCAGGAACATAACCACCGGTTTGCAAGGTGTAGTCGGCAGTTCGTTCCAAGATCAATTCATCTGTAATGAGTTCCATTAGTTGGGCATGGGATTGCTCATGAGGGACGGGGGCTTGTTTCAGGTAAATCTCAAAATTCTTACCCGTGGGGTCCGAGATTCTAGGGGACACCACCAACTCCGTTCCCGACTTGATCGCCAAAATAGAAGTTTTCTCAAGCACCACACCTTGAGCATCCAATATCCTAAGTTCATCTCCAGAATTGATATTGACATCCAAGTCCGTGAACAAACCCAATTGGGTGCCACCTGTAGCAATAAAACTATCCAACTGTTTAATGCTTGTGGCGTAGCCTGTTGCCACACCCCGTCGAATTTCATAGGCATATCGTAGTGGGTCTAAATTACGGCCCACCTGATCTTGAACCTCATGCCATCTCCTAACACGACGAACTTCAAAGGTCACATTTTCAGGAGAGGTTTCACCGAAGGATACTGCATCTCGTAAACCAATTTCACCCGCCGTCAATGAATGTGTTGCATCCACAACATGAGCAGAGGTAGAAGCCAAGTCAAAAACAGGCCGTGGGAATGAGGGTTCCAGGAAAATACCTGCTTGAGCATGGAATCCCGCCGTAGGTGTGGAGACATCCGAGGTCACTAAGGTATCACCGGGGACCAGACATTGAACACCTGCTTTGGTATGCACCGTAGACCATGTAGTAGCCGTTGCCGTTAGGTTAGCATCCAATCCGGTGAGTGCAATCAGGTTGGGAACATTTTCATAGATAGGGGTGTTGGTCATAGGTATGAAACTGGTACTGGGAGTGGCCACATGTTGGTCGAAACCAATTTGATCAGCACCCACAACTGCGGGTAAATCTTTGAAGTCGGACACTGTAAAAGAAACCGGGGTGCCTACATCACTATAGATGGAGAAATCCTTGAACCCTAAAAGACTCACCCCTGCTTCCGTGTAACCCACCACATTATTAGAAGGAAGACCTTGACCCCCACCAATGGTGAGAGGTAAATAAACCATACCAGAAACCTGTGCGTCTACCAGAATACTATCCCAGAAATCCACCATGATGGAAACCAAGGGAATATCAATCCCGTCGGTGTTCTTATATTTGGAGAACCCACCCGTAAGTGTAAAACGATAGTTTGACCCTACAGAAGTGATCGTAGAGTATTCCGCAGCAACCACCTCTGAATCTTTACCAGCTACCTTGGTGAACACATAGATCCAACCCGGTGCCGTAACAAAGGCATTACCCGAGGGGGAATCCGCGTTGGGGAACACATCTGAAATAGTGATCTCACCACCAACGCCAAAAGCAGGGTCAAAAGAAATCACTCTGGGGAATTCTATATCAACCCAACCGGAACCTGCACCCGCCGTGGTCTGTAAGGTTACTTCCCGAAATTTACCTGTAGGTACCGTGGTGTTGTCTTCAATGGCATGGCGTACCAAATAACTACCCGCCTTAGTAGTACCAATGGGGCCCCCTCCAGAGGCACTTTTGACTACTAGAAGGTCACCCGACTGTACCTTAGAAACCGCACCCGATAAGGTGGTTATTTCTGTGATCCGATTATCATAATCAACCACTGCATCACAGTCACCCGTACCAATACAAATAGTACCTGTAGCATCTGGGGTACTTTCATCTTTAGTGGAAGATGGTAGTGCCGAAAAAGTTATGGTTTGACCCACAACTGGAAGTATGGCCGTGTTACCAAAGCCCTCAAAAGCCATTACTTTGGTGGAACCCAATTCATCACCGGCACCCGATGCCGAAGCCGGTGTGAATGTCCCTACATCAGGTATCCGAGGCAAGAAATTGAAAGGAGAACCACCATTGGTCTCAGAGGGGCCATTGACGGTCAATAAATCCGTATTGGGGCCTTCCACCGTGTACACACCTAATTGACTCTCTACCAGCACGGCACCCGACGTCACAGCACCTCTAGGGAGCATAGTAGATAAATCAAAACCTGTGTTGAAAGTCAGACGGTCTAATCCCACATTGGCACGATCAGTACCAGAGGCGGGGGTGTATAAGAGGGAATCCGTGGTGTCTATGCTAATGGTAAAGTCAAAGGGGCCTACACCAAAAGGTGGAACACCTAACCCCACTACCCCTGTAATACCGGGTAAAAATATAATTTTATCCGTGAATGTGGGAACACCCGTCAAAATACCGGCACCACTACCACCTGTAACCGCTGCACCCTTAATGGTGATGGTCTCAACCAAAACCCCAAAGGTGTTGTAAATATCAATTTTAATCACGTTGGTGTTTGGGAACGTGGCCAATGCATTAGACACCACGTTATTCAAACCACCCGCGATAGCCACACCCACCCCATCATTCAAAACCAATGTGGGAACGGAAGCTATATCCATAAAGGTATCAGAAGTGTTGTCCGTCACCAACATGCCTGTAATGCCCCCACCACCTATATGGGTCATGGCATTGTTGAGTATGTAACGACAACGATCACCCCGACGGCTGGGGGTAACAAACCGTGGGGGTTCCAGGAGACTGGAGGAGCCATCCCAGGAAACAGCACCCACAGATAAAATACCTTGTGACCCCTTCTGAATTTTGGATGCGGTGTCATCTACTTCTACCAGAAGTAAATCATAATCCTGCACATCCCCTATGCCTTCTTCCAAAGAACCATTGGCCACAGGGGTTACATCTTTTGATGTGATCAAAGTAGAAGGGGGCAGTATGCCCATTATAGAGGGCAGAATATTTCCGTCATCCCCCAATACTTCATCGGGGTATACATATAAAGTGCCATCCACACTTTTGGTTTCTTGGATTTCTGCCATACCCACTTCGATCTCACCAAAGCGGTCCAATTCTGTGTTTTGTGTCGCCAAATAGGGTATGGCCCGATCACCCGAATCATCTTTAGATTGACCCAATAAAGCCGGAAATTCCAGAGGTTCCACACTATCATTGGTGTAGCGGATCTGTGCTTCCACATTAGTAACAGGTTTTGGGGGTTTCTGCCCAAAGATTTCTTTGATTCCCAGGAAAGAGGGGTCGAAAAAAGAGGGCAGGGAAACATCTACCAAGTCTCCCTCTTTACCCCGAAAGGTAGTGTCAAAACCCACTCTGTAGTTGGATATGGAATCACCTAAGCGTTGGAGGTCTTCTTGTGTAGGTGGATCAGATGGTTGTTGTGTTTCACCCGAAGGGGGTGTGGCAAAAATAGTATCTCCTTGGGAAATGCTTAGGGGGGTTCCTTGGGCCACGTCCGTTTGGAGTCTCAAAACCTGAGTAGCATCTACTATAGGTATATCCCCACCAAAACTGTCTTTAGACTTGAGGGTGATAAGACACCCCTTGGTCACCTGATCCACATAAACAGCAGACAGGCGATTGGACGAACCTATAGTGAGAGTTTGACCAGAATAACCAATTTCAAAAGTCACCCCATCAGGATTCCCTACCCCTATTTGTGTCTTATCCGAATAGGCAAACCAACCTGGAAAATTCAAGTCTGGGTCACCCATCAATAAGTCATTGAGGGTGCCTCCATTTGCAGACAGTTGAGTCAGGTCGGGCAAGTTGGTGTCAGGGTCAATGGGGAAGTCTTTAAGTTCCAGGGGTGTTGCAATGATTGTGGGTTTACCTGCGGTAGTGGCATCTAACGTGGGAAAACCCTCTGGGGCATAGGCCCATACCCTAGCTCTAGGTCTACGATCCGACAACACAATATCTCTTATGTTGCGAATGGCACCCAACACGGGGTTTGAGAATTTCCCAATTTGACGGCCAAAGGTCGATTCGAATTTAGGTAATGAAAACCCTTTTTCAAATGAAAAACCGGGTGGTTCGGTCATTTGAAGGAATGAATAAACACCCTTTTCGGTGGCAGAAGCCCCTATACCTGGGAGGGTAGAGAAAAAAGCCTTAGTTTGTTCTGGGAAGAGACGGGAAAAAATATGGGGGTTCGCCATTCTCTGATAGATACCCTTGGCGATCAATCTGAAAAATGGTAAGGGCAACGGTGTAATTAACCGTAGACTCACATCCCCAATGGTTTCCAAAACCACATCATCTACATCATTTTGAATATGTAACCTTTGTCGTGACAGCAATAGTTCCAAGTTACTGGCACTAAGAAAATCACCGTCAACCACCCCATTGGTTAGACTCACCGTCAAGGGGTTGACGATATTGTCATCCTCTATGATTACAATTTCGTTTGCGCTATTGGCGGAGTTGAAAACTTCCGACCACAAATTTCGGGGTATGAGTTCCCCCGTGATTTGATCTTCATACCCAGGGGGGGCCACCTCACGATTGCGACCCACAAAGAACTTAAACTTACCGTCACGATCCCCAATTATGCCACCGGATATAGTTTCAAGTATTTGTTCAAAAGCCACAATGACTTGATTGTAAAAATCCAGGAACACCCTTGCAGCCCTATCGGCACTTACCAGTGCTGATCTTTCTGAGAAAATAGAGGGGGTTCCAAAGTTTTGGTTTGCGGTACCCGTGGAAGTGGTGATGTTGGGTCCAGTGGAACCGGAAACTGAGGTTGCTGCCTCTTGAGCCACTTCTGCCAAGTACAACTCCAATGGCAGTACATTGAAGAAAAACGTATCAGGATTCTTAAACGTATAAGTGGCCCTGAGGGTACCACCCAACAAACTGTTCTGTTCACTGGGTGTGGTGACGTGTGAAAAACTAGCACGATATCGAGGGAAAGCCAAAGATTGATTCTGGAAAAATGGAGACAGAGTACGCCATTTGGAATAGCGCAAAATTAGTGTTTGGCCCGGAGATAAAGGTTCTTGTACGGGTTCCAATAAAGAGATCACACCCGTGTCAAAATCTACGGTGTAGTCTACTAGAGGTACCAGGGTTCTCCCTGGAAGTTCTTGTCCTATGGTATCCCGTTCCCCTTTGAGGATTAACTCAAAAGGTTGATCGGCAAGAATCGCAGAAGATAAACCATATCCTATGGGATTAAACGCAGAGGTTGAAGCAATCTGTGGGCTAACCCCCAAGAATAAACGAGAATCCGGGGGGTACACGGGTCGGGCCGATATTTTGACGGTACCCTGGGTGATCTCCTGTGGGGTGCCAGATGTAAAATTGATAACCGTTTGTTTGTGATCCTCAGACAAGTTGGCACTAGCAATCACAAACGGGATACCTGCTATCTCCATCAAATGGCCGGGGACTGCAAATTGACGAAGGTCTCCGTTAAACCGAATTTCCTGTGATTCCCTTTTGAAAGCTTCAAAAGAGGCAGTCACCAGTATGAAAAATCCTGCTTTGGCTGTGGGTACGGGTACACCATCTACCAAGGTGGTTACCGGGTCATTCGTTATTAGAGAAAGAACGTCGTTTGCGGGGGCCCTGGTACCAACCTCTTTAGTTGGTGTGGGAAACACCGTCACAGAAGTAAGGTCCGTGAGGGCATCATAACTGTTTTCTTTAATGTAAAAGGGGTATGCCCCAAGGCGCAATAATTGACCCACCTGGATATCCGTACGGTTTGTTTCCAGGGTGAACGTGGGGTTGTTCTTTTCCAGATAAAAGGGTGGGCGGTAGATAGGTACCTGTGACGCAGTGTAATCCCTTTCACCACCGAATGCCTCAAATACGGCATAGCTGATTTGAACCACGGTACCCTGAGGAATTTCCTCTAGGAAGACAATTTGATTATTCGTAAAGTCCACCACAGCCGAGGTAGTACCGAAATTCTGTTGTTTGATCCCCACGTACATTTGAGGTTCTATTCTTTGGTCCACAGTTTTGCTAGTGGGATTAAACGAATAGGTGAAGGAGTTAACACGGGTGGCTTCTTCCAACCGTACAAAGAGAGGTAAGAATTCCGTGACCCGGATGGTGTTACCTTCATCATCCAGTTTCTTCCCACCCTGGTCATTGGCCACAAAGTAACTGACCTCCACGATGTTACCTGATCTCAACGGTTGCTTAAAAGCGAACCCTGAAACCAATGGGGACACGGCAACATCCAAGCGATCCTCTGTCACCATCTGTTCAACCCAATAGGCTGTGATTCCCGCATAGGTAGTCATATCCGCGTCGGAGTAATTGAGGTTACCTGTAATGGGGTCGAGTTCCACTTGCCCTGCTGTTAGTAAATCGGTGCTTAGGAAGCTTTCCACATAAGTAACAGGGGAGCCTGAATAATCAGAAATTACATCGGAACCAAACCGCAATTCCTGAGTGTCCGTTCGATACTCGACTTCATCAGATGCAAGGGGGCCTGTGAAATCCGGTACGGCTACCAATTTGGTGGAAGCATGTGTGAAGTCCACAGTGCCTACCCGGATCAAAAATGACTGGTCAGTGAATCTCAAGGGGGATAAGGGTACAAACAAAGAATTATTGGCCAACGTACCCAATGGGGTTTGTGTCAAGGGCAACACACTTACCGAGGAACCAGATAAGCCAAATCTGACAGAATTACCCCGCTCCAAAGAAAAGGAGGTCACTGCATTTCTGTCTAATGCCTGTGCGGTGGCATCCACAGGGACAACGCCTACAGAAGAAAGTACATTGATAATAAAAGGTTCTTCTGGCAGGTGGTTAAAGCTATTAAATATTTGATCTGCCACAATGGCGGGGTCAAAAGAATCTGAGGTGAATCCCTCATATAATTCCCACGATACTGGGGCGGTCCCTGAATCTGTTAGAAATACAGGGGATACTTCCAGGGACGTCTCACTCAGAACACCCTCAACGAAGAAACTTCCTTGGGTGTCCCCGGAGATCAATTTCAAACGGTACCCCTCTTGGATACCCTGGGTGATGAAAGTGGCATTAGGATCTGAAAACACATTGGTATTCGCGCTAAAGGAACCTTTGGCACCCTGAGACTTGAGGTCACCCACACGGTCAATCAATTGTGCAAATCCCGAATCGCCATTTCCAGGAAGGATGTAATCTTCATTGAGGTTCAGGTTGGAAAAAGCAGCACCGTCTTCTGCCAACTGGAGGGAACCACCTAACACGGGTAATAAAGTTTCCTCTACCACTTGGTTGCGTCCCAGAGACAATGCCTGTGAGGGTTGTTCCACACGTTGATTTTCAATATGGGATTCCAACCATGCAAATCGAGAACCCCCAAATTGGTACTGGACCTCCTCATAGTTATCCAGGGTTTTGTTTACCAGAGTTACGGAACTTCCCCTTTTGATAACAGTGGTCAACTCAAAAAACTTGTTTTCGTCATAACCCGCTACATCTTGAAGTGGTGGGAAATCCAAAAACACATACTGTTGAGGTTGAATGGAATCCGTGAGTACCGTATTTTCGAGGCGACTTCTAGACCGAAAGTCGGATTGGGGTTGTGATCTGTCTTTGTTCAAGGGACTGCGAAATAGACCCACCGAAATACCGAAGTCCACCAACCAATTGTTAGACCCACCAATAGCTCTCCACCCAGGAAGGAAACCTAACGCGGAAGCACCTGAGAGGTCTTTGACCCCAAGGGTACCAAAGGCAATTTCAAGACGCCCTGTAGTTATATCACCCGCTTCCAAAAGAACCCTACCATTGAGGGCAAGTGCCTGACCGGTACCTGTGATTACAGTATTTATGGAAGTCGCCACGGTGATAGCATCAAAAGGGTCGGTAAAGGAAGGTCCCAATAGTGAGGAAGGCCATGCATAGGAAGTCCCGTCTATAGAGAAGTAGAAGACCTCTGTGCCATCAAAGCGAAACACATCGCGTCCACGAGAAAAGAGTCTTGCTTTGTTGGTGTAGATTGCAGGGGTGAAGTCTGCTTGGAGGAAATATATAAGGTCTCCCTCAAATTGGATTCGATCCGCCAATCCGATTGCTGTTTTAGATCCGGGTGTACCCGAATCTTTTTCTCTAGCAATGGTGACTTGGCCTTTGGGTATTGCGAATCCAAATAAGGGTAGATCCCCATTTTTGGATACAATGTTGATCTTCTCGATTGCACCTTTTCGGGAAAACAGGATAGTATCTCCGACAGACTCCACTTCCCGCACAAGCCCTGTTGTAGTATCCAGTAGATCATCGCCTCCGGGCCGCACTCCTGGCGTTCCCGTTGTCGGAACCGCACCAGTTCCATCGGGGGCATGTCGAATCCCGGATATTCCCAAATCAGGTAATCCTTGTCCATCTGGTATATATAAGTCATTGAAGGCCCCCAAAGGTTCTACCACACCACCCACATTTACCAGGGGTACAGGTGATCGGGTGGGTTGGAAAATTTGATTCAGTGCTACCCCATCATAATACACAAGGCTACCCAGGTAATTTTTGTCAAATCCGGCATTATCCGGGTCTGCTTTATTGGTATCGTTGGATGAAAATTTGAGTTGACCGGTAGTCAAAGAGATTCCCACCTCCCCCTCAGATACAGCCAACAATGCCAGATCCGCATCGGTATCCACTAAAAGTGTGGTCATGTGATCGCGGAACCCCAAACGAATAAAAGGCTTGTCCGTATGGTGGGGGATAGGGGATATAAACAAAGGGGTGGTTCCGGCACCTAACAGGGGACCAACACTACCATTGGAGGTATTCTCAAATTGTTGGAAACCATACCAAATAGTTTGTCCCGCATAAGTGTTCGTGAATAAGGGATTCCAAAATACAACCCCCGAACCAATCCCAATGACCCCTGCGTATTGTGGACTGGTTAATGAAAAATCAAACTGGTCATTAACCTCTTCATCTAAAACCACCAAAATCCCACTGAAACTAGCCAAAAGGGATTCCACTATAGGGAGACTAGACGAATCGGGTTGTGTTCCCAAACGGATCATCGCATAGGCGTCGGGACCCTCAACCCCAGGTAACTGATCCCCTACCCCTAACCCTGAGGGCCTTGGACTCAAAGTTACCGAAGTATCAGGAAGTAGCACACCCAGGTTTTTGATAGCACCACCTTTGAGGGGTTCCCACTTTTGTGTACGCCCATTCCATCCAAATCGGGTTTGGAAAGCATCATTGCGGGTCCACCAAAAGCGTGAAGCCGCCAAGTAGTAGGTGGTTTCCTTAACCGTATCACCACGTTGCCGAGAAACACCCCCTCCCATGGAAACCAAGGTAGCACTATCCAACTCTACAATTCCAGCATTGGCATCCTGTGAGGCAAAAACTGCGACAACTTCCACCCCTGTGTCACCACGTCTAAGAGTCATGGATAAAACAGAAGCTATAGACTTACCACCCTGGTCTACTACCACAAGGCGTGATGTCCCATCGGGGTAGGTGGCAGGTGGTGCCGAAGCATTGGTGACGGTCAATGTTCCCGTTGGAATGCTTACAATTGCATCTTCTATAGCCCAAGAGGGGTCTTCCAGCACACCCAATTGAGAAGAGTTGGCAGCAAATACCAAATATTCCTCGGAGGCTTGACCGGGGTTATTCAAAATGGAGGCACGATACTGATCGGCACGAGAATCAACCAAGCTGGGTGATGCACCGGAAGAATCGAATTCTCCTGGGGGTACGGGTTTGAAGTCCCTTACCAGACCATTGGAAGCGGCACTGGTTTCACTGGCATTGGAGGGTGCTACTTTAATGCCCTTGATGACATAACCTGAAAAGTCAAAACTCATTTTTACGTATATACTCCATGGCAATTTTCCTTGCCGAAGGTTTTCTGCGATAAACGGTCATCCCACGTACTTTAATTTTCTCCCTGCTAGGAATATCCCCAATATAATCTCCAGAGATCTCAAAAGCACTTCCGAGGGCAAAGATATGAGTAGCCCTCGTTTTGATTAAACGCACTCTCCAGTTTTGGGGAGTTTGTAACGTGGACTGAGCAAAGTAACCCGTGTCATCTTCCATAAATGAGGGGTCCGCATAGAGGCGATGTAGGATCACAATATCGTAATTTTTACTCTCTGCAAGGAAATCACGTCCCTCATCCAAGGCAATGTAATCCAGTTTATGTGGTTCCTCTAACCAGCGTTCCCGAAGTTCCGGGTCATTTCGGATAATCCAATGGACTACTTGAATTTGGTCGGACTTGTTTTCAGGGTCACCCTGGGTGGTCCCCACATGTGCTATGCTAAGGGTCATTCTAAAACACCTTACTTAGGGGACTGGTCCCCACTGTGGGAAGAGGAGTAGGAGAGGGGGTACCTGCCACCACACCTATCCCGGTTCCAGTCAGTAATTGAGAGGCGATGCCATTAGCTATGCCTATTGATAGAGTACCCAAATTGGGATCGGAACCCGTTAGGGCAGATGAAAGGGCCAAACTCAATACGGGTATCAGGGTCAAAGAGTTTGCCACCGTGATTCGGGAAACATCCGACCCAATGGCGACCCCCACAGAAGTACCCGTATAGGCTGCTGACGCGGTAAACGAAGTGGCAATACCTATGGATATAGCTTTTGCCAATAAAGGGGCTGTAGGGCCCTGCAAACCTGCGCTAGCGAAGGCTGCTGTCATAAGAGCTACAGAGGGGGCTACATTGAGAGTTCCGGTCACCACACCGGCACCCGCTTGTCCACTGGTAACACCCGTCAAAGCCAAATTAATAGGAACCTGTGACCATGCCGAAACAGCGTTGCCAACACCTTGGGCAACTCTAGGGAAATTAGGCCCCAATAAATCCGTGGAACCAGCAAGCATGATCGCAGACGTGATCGCATTGGGGGTTAATGGCATTAGATGGAAGATCCAATTCGATGACCGGGACTGCCCATACCAAAAGTCTGGAAGGGTAATCCAGATAGTGGGTCTAAGTCTGCGGAACTAATTATAAGCCCTGTTTTCGCTACAGGACCTCCACCTAAGAATACACCAAGTGAACCGGATACGGTGGCTTGTCCCGAAGTCTTCATGGTAGCGGATACGGTTCCTGAAATCGTGGTGGTACCCGCCTTAGCCTCAATGGTCACGTTACCCACTAAGACATCCCCTTTCAACCCCGTGGTGGTGTTCATGGAAAGTTCATTGGTCCCTGCTTTTGCTTTCCAGGTACCCACTTGAGTCTGATAAGTCATGTCACCCACCCGAATCGAAGTAGAATGATTACCAATATCAAAAGTTTCTTCTCGATTACCTAAGTTGACCGAATATTTGTCCACTGTCAACCCTGGGAGACTTGTGGAAAAGTTGATCTCCCTCAAAGCACCATTTGTAGGCAACAGGTCTTTAGGCCCACTATAGTTCTGAGAAGATTTACCGGCAACGTTGATATCCAACGTCTTAGAAGATAAACCTATCCGGTCACCCGACTGCAAATCCAAAGAGGACATGGATTGAATCGACATTTGTGATCCGGACGCTTCAAAGTTGGCAGTCCTTAATAGGATATTCTGGGATGCCTTGACCTCAACTGTATTCCTACCTTCAATTTGTACATCTGGAGCAGGGTTGGGGGAATTGGAACCTGCGGGGGCAATTCTTTGGACCACCCCACCTGTTTGAAGGGGGGCCCCTCCGTAAATTCGGGTGGCACCATTGGAAGAGGAAAGTTCCAAACCTATATTATTGACAGGATCACCTTTTTTTGGACGGATGCTTAGACCACCCTGAAAGTCCAAAGTGGTCATCCCTTTGACCTGTAATTTGAGACCACCCTCCATCACCCCTTCAAAAGAATTCTCACGGGTGGGACCACCCAAAGATAAACGGACCTGACCGTTTTTGAGAACACTCCAAAAAGTGGGAGCTTCATTATCACCCACTGGGGGTTTCAACTGAAACAAAGTTGCCGCATGGGATGAAAGATCAGAACCCAAAGCGGACACCCAATGGGGATTGGGTTTACCAGAACCATCAAAGATTATGGGTTTCAGAGGAATCCCATATAATTCCCTACCCTGCACCGTGAAGGGGTCGTTCCCCACTACGGTTCCCAAAACATATTCGATAAAGGGGCTGTTTATGTTGTTCTGATCACGGTCAATCCCTGAGGGATTACTACGCGGCAATCTATCCGCATCAAAATTGTCGGTCTGTTCGGTAACGGGAAGGGTACCATCCGCAGCATGTGTGACTTCTATGCGATATTCGGTGAAAGCTTGATCGTCGGGGGAAAGAATAGCATTAGTGGGTTCATCTTCACGGGTCTGTGGAATCGAAGTGCGGTATATGGGTTTCCCACCATATATGGCAGAAGGAATGTTTTGGTCTGTAGTAATGTAACCCTTTTCATCTATGAAAAGACCACGTTTCAAGAAACTAAAGGGGTCCACGTTATCTTGAGTGACCATCAGAGGTCGGGTAAGGGAACCATCCGAAGTGGGTGACCTTCGAAATATTCGGGAAGGGGTAAGAAATCCATCAGGTAATAAATCCTCATCCAGGTCACCCTCATGTACAGGGCCTAATTCCCCGGATTCTAGATCCACCCCCGTTTGTGAAGGTTGATCCCACAACAACCCATCAGAAAACATCTGGGTTGGTAAAAAGTTGGCATCCCGTTGCACCATACCTGCATAAATACGAGTTCCGGCCATGGCATGGAACTGCTGTAGAGATCGCATCACAATTGCCTGATCCGGGTCTCTCAACAAGATTTCATTGGCACGACGATTGGTGATCAAAACACTGTCATCCAACACAAGGTCGGAACCCTGTGCAGAAGACATCATGATGTTACCCGGTTGGATGTGTCGCAACTTGTGTCGGGTTCTGTGAAAAGCACCTTCCACAAAAGCAGAGTCTTTGGGGGAAAAGGACCATTCATCATGGGTGAAATCTTGAGTGGTCATCCAATCTTGTCCGGTCCACACCCCTGGCAACACCCAGGATAAAATCACAGGTATCTTGGTACCCACGGTGTCACCAGAACCCCCTGATTCTTGAGGGGTCCACCCTACCACACAGTGATCCCCAACCATGGGCATACCACCAAGGAACCAACGCTTACCGGCACCTGGGTACGTGATCGGGATCGGGACTCTTTGAAATTCCTGTTCTTCTCCGAGTACGATTCTCAAAGTCACCATGTGTTCTTCAAAGTTGACCAGGATAACTTTGGCGACACCTAAAGAATAAGCGGAAACCCCAGAACTAGGGGACATACGCTTTTTCTTTAGTTTGGAACGCATGTCTGTTTCCATGGTCCCTTTTGAGATATTATCCATTGTTGTTGTTTCCTGTACCTAACTTGGGTGGGTTATTCGCCACAGCCTCGCGACGTTCCGCCGCTATCGCAGATTGTTCGGCAGCACTAACAGTGGTAGAGGCATTCTGTGTAGTGTGTGAAGCATTGGGGTTAGCCTCCGCCTCTGCTAGGTTCTTATCTCGTACATCCCCAATAGCACCACGCAGGGCTAATTGACCTTGTTCCCACGATTGACTTTTAGACGCTACCTGATTGGCAAGCCATTTGGTGGCATGATCCAGGGTACCAGAAGACGAATTCTCACTGAATTTGGTGTTCTGAACATTACCTAGAGCCTTGTTGACCAGCATAAAACGATCTTGTGAAAACGCGGATAAAAGCAAGTCTGCCTCCACGGATCTACAGGAACAGACTTTTTTCCTGACTATGTTTTGTAGATCAGATAGTAGGAAGGCTGCGTTATTGATCGGCAGTTTTTGGACACCCTCACGAGTGGTGGCCACCCAGTTTCGTAATGCCGTATCCAATTGACCTGCATCTGCGATGGACTTACCTGAATTGGTAGACAATTGTTGCAGAACATCCAACGCATTGGGGTTCTTTTTGATGGAATCTATCATGATCTTCTCTGCCGCAGTTACAGCTTGGGTACCCGTTACAGGTACACCGTTGAGAGTCACCGTTTTACCCTGGAGGGCATTTACGTAATTCTCAATAGAGGTACGATCTGCCAATTGGGTAGGGTCATTCTTATAAAGTTGATCCATGACACCACCCGGTTCGATATCTATATCTCGACCATACCTATAGGTACCTACCACCTCGTACCCACCTTTGTCGGATACTGGAAATACGGGATTGTAAATTTCTACTTCCCGTACAACAGCCCTCACATTTTTATCCACGGTTTTACTATTTTGGACTTTCCCACTTTTAGTGCCAGAAGCTATGACCGATATGATGGGGCCTAAAATCTTGGTATCAAAATCCCTTGCCGCCTCACCTGCCTCACGTTGCACTTTTTTAGTAGCCTTGGCATCCTTTGCCAACTTAACCTTAGCCGCAACCGGGACATAGGAGGAACGTAACAGGGTATTTGCCAGACCACCCCAATAGGTGGCAAGTGCTTTGGACACCGCGTCATTTGCTTGTGCCGTGTTGTTGAAGGGTTTACCTGTACCCACTACACTGGTAATGTTGGCGGACATTAGTATCGTATTGTTTCGAACCTTCACCGAAGCGGGAAACACCGGACCCGCTTGTCCCGAAATAATTTGTTTACCTCCCACAACCCAATGGGATACGGCATCCCACCTGGATTTATACATATTTTGGAAAGTACCACTGGTAGGGACACTTTTGAAGTATGAGGCCACCGAGGCTTGTAACTTAGGTGGTAGACTCGTGAAACTACCTGTGAACTTGTAATCCGTCACAAAGAAAGTCTTTTTTACGGTATGGACTGCAAAAGCCAGGGTGCGGATCAGATCTGTGGTGGTTACTTTTTTTGGTTCCTTGGGGTCATTGGTCAAAATCTTGATACCACGGGTGGCCTTGTGGTTCTTATTTTTTTGTACTTCGGGTAAATTGGAATCCAAAAATTTAGATTTCACAGCCACCTTTTCAAAACCACCACCCAGTACCCTGGTGACACCCTGGGGCTTACTGGTATTTTGTACCACGTTTTTTTTCTGTCCCGTACTCTCTTTATCTATATCTTGGATCAACAATTCGGGCATACCTTGTTGATCTGGGTCGGGATGTGAAGCCGAATAATAACGATAGGCCCCTGGTAAACTCCCATTTGAAAAAGAGGCTTTTTTATCCGCCAACAAATCCAACAAGTTTGCGGAAGAGTTCTGATTTTGGAAGTCCCCTGAGTTTGCAAAAAACTTTTGACCCACCGCTTCCATAAGACGTTTCAAAAATTTGATGCTGGGGTCATCTGCGATGCTTTTTTCAAGTTGATTGATCTGGTCACTATAGTGACCTGGGATTTTTCCCTTACGTGCCTCCAGGGCATTCAATTCTTTTTGAGCCGCAGCGATTGCCTGGGGGTTTTTCTTTTGTGCTTTTCTCAATTTTCGAAGTTGATTGGTCTTTCGACTGATCGCCCTATTGGTCCGCGCCAGATCCAACCGACCGGTCTGAGCCTTTTTCACCAATTCCGTATTTTTCCTTTTGTACAATTTAGCTGCGGATAACAGATCAATTACCTGTGTTCCGCTTTTTCTTTTCCTTTGGGTGGGTGTGGTATCCAAGAAAAATACTTCACCCTCCTTGCTCCCACGTATCCGATAAATGGGATTCCCTTGTTCATCTACCGACTCTTCCAAGACCCCCAAGTTACCGGTACCCGCTATAATAAGGGCCCTGAGTTGTTGAGGGTCATCTATATTATTAGCGTCGGCACCCGCCGCCAAATATAGAGGGTTGACCTGATTCGGATCAAGAGACATCACTACGTTAGGGAAACCTAACAATCGGGGTAAGTTGGTCCCCTCCTCTAATCCTATAAGGGGGCGTTGTGGCAGTAACATGTTTTTCAAGTCAATGGAAGCAATACCTGTTTTGTTGGGGTCACCCGGAGCGTAAAACTTGGCTCTCTTGGCAGTGAGTTGTAGTGAGGTGGTACATTGATTTCCAAACTGGAAACCATGGGACATGGACTGTAGGTAGTAAAAACAATCAAGAGATACTATATACACGGGGAATCCCGGACGCATCTCGGGTCGTATAGGGATCGTAACACTCGCGGAATTGATCCCTGCATTCATAATGTCCATGCGATTGATGGCGGCAAAGAACATATCTTTAGGATTATTAAAGTAGGTGGTGTCGAAAGAACCCGGACGCCAACCAAACTTGGCTACCAACCTGTAATCGATATACTGACCACGCACACCCCATTCGTTATCCAAACCCATCCCACGGATATTTTTGAAGTGCGAACCCTTTACGGTCATGTAAGTGATCTCAGGTTCCTTCTCGGTATGGTTCAAGGAAATAATATCTATATCCTCTATCCGATAGGTGCGGCTACTAGAGGTATCCAGGTTGTACATGGGTGGCTTGAATACAAAATCACCATCCACATCTTGAAAAAATTCAAACCCCGTAAGTTCCGTGATCTGTTTTACCAAGTCGATTTTGGATTGGTAACTTGACTCCCATAAATTAACCTGCCCCATTTGACCTATGTCCAATGCAAATGCTTGCATTTGGGTGATGTTCAATTCCGCTGACTTCGTAGTGGGTCGGGTCTTGCTGGTATAGGTGATAGCATCTTTGAGCCGTGGACTATAAAAACCCAAGGTTTGAGCGGCACTCAAGAAACTCATTTTCTTGGATACTTGATCCTTCGCTTGGAATCGACCCCTAAGTGTCTGAGTGGCCTGAGATGTAGACAACCTGCCCAAAAACGCAGCTTGAGCGGCACTGAACAAAACACCCGATACACCATGCATACGAAGGTTCATCATTTTGGAATCAAATCGTTTCTTCCAATATTCAATTGTCAGGGTGAAAAGGTTTTTACCCACAACACTGGATTGGGCCCCCTGATTGGTTTTAGAAGCCAATGCAAAACCCACACCCCCTGCTGACCCAGCCGTGTCGTGAAACAACGTGTAAATGATCTCATAGGGGGTCATCTTGGTAAAATTATGACCCACAAGGGAGAGTTTCAATTTAGAGTTGGTGGGTCTGGCACCGAACACAGATGCGTTGGTGGACATATTATGATACTGCCAGAAGTGTAGCATAGAAGCGCAGTTTATGGAGGCTGTGTTGTAACCACCTGAATAGGAATGACTTACCTGGGTGACCACACCATGGAACACCGGATAGTAGGGGTAGTTGATAATGTCTTCCAGCCCAACCCCATCTAGTCCCAGATCCTTAGCGGTAGACTGTTGCACCAATTTACCATCTTTCATGATGGTTTTATCTTGGAGGATCTTTTGGTACATTCCCGAAACCGGAAAGTAACCCTTCATATAGACGTGTACTTCCAACCCTGGTTTCAGAATGAACTGTGCATCCCTCACCAAAGAATCCCTGTGGTGCCTTGGCAGAGATAAAGATATGGAACAGGAATGGCCACCGGGGTCAACACCTGCCTCTACACTTACCCCTGTGATGAATTGTTGTATGTCAATTCGGCCACTACACCGGGGACAACCGGGTACCGAAGTATCACCATTAAAGTAAACAAGACAGTCCGGTGTATGTTGCACCACTCTTTGTGAGTTGAGTTGCCACGTACCCACATAAGGGCGATTTTCAATTCCCATTAGAAGCCACTCCGACCCGGACCTGTGAAGATTGGGGGTTTTTTATTAGTCCCTGTTATCGCGCTAGCGGGTGGTGTTGCCGCTGGGGTACGGAAACCTTTATTACTACTTGCCACCGTGGTGGCACCACCCGCTGGAGGTGTGCCTACATCACGATTGAAAAATAGTTCTTTCCCATTGGCCTCTGGGTTTTGACCCGAACCCCTACCAAACAATACCGTGTCCTGACTATCCTGTGAGTTACCGGTACTGGTGTTGGGCCGATTTCGACGGGAACTTGGACTACTGGTAGGTGACGTCATGGGCTGCACCACTTGTACAGGGGTAGCCTGATCGTACATGGCAACCACATTGAATTCAATATCAAACTGCATACCACCGTTGGCTTGAGTATCCTCATATCCAAAGGAGAAAGAATTCATGTTACCTATATAGACCCATTGGTCATATTTGATAGCCAAGGCCCCCACAAAATGGTGAGCATTACTCTTGTTGACCTGATCCATGATGTAACCGTTATTCATATAGAGTTGGAAAATACTCATCAGGTTTTGCCAGGATGCAGAATTACGTTTAGATGCAAACTGGACACCTGTGGGGGTGCGGGTGGGGTTAGTGATTTTTTGGTTGTTCGCCACAACCCCTGGGACCAGATCAGCGGCACCCGCATAAAAGGCACCCGTTTTCCCTGAGAAACTGATCTTGGGTTGTTCTTCTCCCCACGCCTGGAATATATATCCGTTGCGAACACGCTCCGAAAATTGTTGGATCTTGGCGTACTGCACTTGGAAGGTCTGTGGATTGATCAAAAGGGTCAATGGGGGTGTCTTCAATATTCGAGATAATTGAAGCGCGATATCCGCTGCTACTTTCACATCCGACAAAACGGGTGAGTCCATAGTATTTTGGGTGGCATACTTAGACTTATCGGTATTGGACTTCTTGTACTGTTGACCCGTTTTAGCCACAAAGGTTTCTAGTTTTTTACGGGAAGCCCCACTATTAAACTTTTGAGTATCCAGGTCACGAGTCTGAATTTTATTCTTGGCTACCTCAAAAGCATTGTTTTGTTTCCAACCCGCAGCGATGGTGTTGACGTTATGTTTTGATTGAGTCCCATCTTCCAGTCTAGGGTTATTGGAAAAAATCAGCGGAGGGACCACTTCAATCGTAAAAGGTGAATATGCCCGTAGGTATTGCTTGGAACCATCAATGGGTAACCCCTGCTGTAACTCAAAACTACGGTCAAACGCAGGTGGCATGGCAATACTGTTCATTAATTCCGCAGGGGGGATTGTGATTTGGTACCGCTCTTTCAAACGGTGCTTATCATCCCCTGCGGAATGTCTGAAATTGGTGCCTGGAGTCATTGAACTGCTTGCCATAATTATTTACCCACGTTGAATGCATCAGGGCGGACTTGAGATACATCACCCAAAAAGCTGTTGACCTGACTGGATTGTGTTACTTGCGGATCAGTTTGGATACTAGACGCAGTACCCGTTTGAGTCCGGGTGGAACGAAGTCGCCACTCCTCATGTGAAATCGTAAATGAGGCAGACATATTAAACTGATAAGGTTTCTCAGATGCTTCCGATACGGAAAAAGAACTAAACCAACCAAAATGAGTATGCCCATCAAAGATCACTTTTATAAAACCCTGGTATGCTATTTGACCCCTGGAATCATATAGCATACCATTGTTGTGAAACAGGGCTAGGAAGTCTAGATATTTATCGTAAGCAATAGTTTCTCTCCGAGTACCACCCACATCAACACCACCCCCTGTAATGTTGGAAAGACCTGTGTACAACCTCATAAAACCACCCGTAGCCGCTTCAAAAGTGATGGTGTTGGCACCATCACCCCAATGCTGCTCTACATAACCACCCTTGGTTTGTATGCGTTGGATAATTTTGGTGTAGGACATCTTCATAGTCGTGGGGTTCACATGCATCACCAACTTGACGGAATCCGGTAGGATACTGGTTTCTCCATCAGGGGCTATAATGTCAAACACCACAGGTCGCTTACCCTTACCATTGGTGGCATCCTCAGCGGACTTAAAAGAGCCTTTGAACACAGGTGCGTTGAGTGTGGGCATATCAGATTACCCCTGAGGTTTGGAGGGCCCGTTTGACCACCCCATAAGCCTTTTCTTCATTACCATGGATGGTAATGTTGATAATAGGACGACCCCCTGCACCACCCACTCCTTTGGCACCTTGTCCGGCACCCACACCTGAGGCGATAGCACCACCGGGTTTGGTACCTAAAACAGATAAACTATCCGAGGAAGAGAATCTATTAATTAAAGACATCTTCCCCCCTTCGGTAATGGA